>Ga0116168_1000059_pt1 | contig 115667 bp, 99 predicted proteins | sample AD_UKC129_MetaG_FD_89795 | JGI IMG/M metagenome (GOLD analysis project Ga0116168, IMG submission 89795) | Active sludge microbial communities of municipal wastewater-treating anaerobic digesters from Canada - AD_UKC129_MetaG | ecosystem: Engineered > Bioreactor > Anaerobic > Digestate | place... | reverse complement strand
CCCACCGAGATCCGCTCGACGCTGGCCGCGGCGCGGCAGTGCAATTACGGCAAGATTCACGTCATCTTCCAGCCGCACCGCTACAGCCGCACGCTCCACCTGATGGACGAGTTCGCCCGGTGTTTTTACCAGGCCGATTCGGTGTTCGTGCTGGATATCTACGCGGCGTCCGAGAAGCCGATAGAAGGTGTGAGCGCCGAGGCACTGGCGGCGCGGATCCGCGACTTCGGGCACAAGTCGGTGGAGTACGTGGGAACGATCGAGCGCGCGGTCGAGGCCGCGCTGGCGGCGGCGAAGCCCGGCGATTTGGTCCTGACGCTGGGAGCGGGTAACGTGTGGCAGGCGGGAGACCGCCTTCTGGAACGCATTCGCGGAGCATAGACCATGGGCCGCAGGCAGAGCGCACAACTCGAGGTGGCGGACTCCGAGGAGATCTCCGCAAGAGCGCCGGAGGCGGCGCCGGCGGCGCGAACGCGGCGCAAAGCGGAGGCGCCGAAAAGCTGGGGCCGCCGCGCACGGAAATGGCTGTATTGGGCGAGTCTGGCGATCGCCGCGCTGGCGGTGATTGCGGCTGGTTACCGGATCGACCAGTTCCTGGCCAGCGACGGGCACTTCATCCTTACGGGCAGCCCGGAGGCGCATCCGAACCTGTCGATCACGGGATTACGCTACGCGCCGCAGGCGCAGGTGGTGGGGGTGTTCGCGGAGGATTTCGGGCGCAGCATCTACCTGATGCCGCTGGCCGAACGGCGCCGCGCGCTGATGCGGATCGATTGGGTTCGCGACGCGTCCGTCTCGCGCCGGTGGCCAAACCGGGTGGACGTCAGGATCTACGAGCGCACTCCGGTGGCATTCGCGATGCTGCCGCAATCGCGCGACGCCTCCGGCACGGTGCGGTACGAGGCGGCGCTGGTGGACGGCGAGGGCATAATCCTGACGCCGCCGCCGCGCGCGCGCTTCAACCTTCCGGCGCTGTACGGCCTCACGCGGCAGCAGCCGGTCGAGGCAAGGCGGGAGCGCGTGCAGCAGGCAATGGATCTGATCGCTGAGGTACAAAGCCATTCGGGCCAGATATCGGAAATCAATGCGGACGATCCCGAGAATCTCATCGTCACCTACAACGTGGAGGGACGTGCGGTGCGGCTGATGCTGGGCAACCAGCGCTATCTTCCCCGGCTGACCAGGTTTCTGGCCAATTACCCGGAGATCAGCCGCAGGCTGCCCGGGGCGCGCACGTTCGATCTGCGGCTGGACGACCGCATCACCGTGGTGGGCACGGGAGGCTCCGATGCCCGCTAAACCGGTTCTTGCGGCCGGTGTGGACGCCGGGAGCCAGTGGACGCGGTGCGTCATCCTGCTGATGGAGGATGCCCGGGTGCGCCTGCTGGGCTACGCCGCGGCGCCGTCACAGGGCTGGTACAAGGGGCGCATCGCCGATCAGAAGGCCGTTTCGGAGTCCATTCTGCGGGCTGTGCGCGAAGCCGAGGCGCTGGCGCAGACGCCGATCGGATCCGCGGTGTTCGGAATCGGCGGCAGCGTTTGCGGAACGAACGGGCGCGGCGGATACGAGATCGGCTTCCCGCGGCAAATCGATCAGAACGACGTGAACCGCGTGATCGAACGGGCCTCGCGCGTGCAGTTGCAGGAAGACGAAATGGTGCTGCACCTGACGCCGCAGGATTTCACCGTCGATGGCCGCCCCGGCCACAGAAATCCGCGCGGGATGATCGGTTCGCGGCTGGAGGTGTACGTTCACCTGGTGACCGGCTCCCGGCAGGATCACCACGCGCTGGTCGGCGCGGCGAACGAGGCGCACCTGGTGGTGGAGGAAACGGTCTTCGAGCCGCTGGCGGCGGCCTATGCCTCCATTCTGCCGGAAGAGCGGCGCGAGGGGAGTGTGGTGGTGGATATCGGCGCACATTCCACCGATTTGGCGGCTTATTACGGCGAGGCATTGCTGTTGTCCTCCAGCCTTCCGATCTGCGGCGACCATTTCACTCGCGACGTGGCTCGCGGGCTGATCGTGAACCCCGAGGACGCGGCCTGGATCAAGGAGCAGTACGGGTGCGCCCTGCTGGGCCTTGGCGCGGACAACAGCCTGATCGAGCTGCCCGCGGCGCCGGGGCGTCCCGCGCGCGAGGCGCCGTGCCGCGAGCTGAACTTGATTCTGGAAGCGCGCGCGCTGGAGCTGTTCGAGTTCGTGGCGGAGGAACTGAAGCGCATCGGCCTGGAGCAGATGTTAATGGAGTGCGTGCTTACCGGCGGCGGCGCGCGGCTGCAAGGGATGTGCGACGCCGCGGAAAAAGTTCTGAAATGCCAGGCGCGCATCGGATTGCCGGTGGGAATCATGGACTGGCCGGGAGAAATCGACGACCCCGCATGGACCGCGGCGGCCGGGCTGGCCATGTATTCGGCCCGGCTGAAGCTGCGGGCGGAACTGGACCGGAGGAGCAGCGGGTTCTTAGCTAAAGTACTGGGCGCATAGCAGCAGGAGGCACAGATGGATTTGCTCGACGCCAACGTTGGCAATTTGAAATACGAGTTGCAGGACGACACACACACCGCGGCGAAGATCAAGGTGATCGGAGTCGGAGGAGGCGGCTCCAACGCGGTGGCTCACATGATGGAGGGCGGCCTGGAGGGCGTCGAGTTCTACGTCGTGAACACGGACGTGCAGGCTTTGCAGGCTTGCCCGGTGCAGAACAAGCTTGCCATCGGCTGTAAGATCACGCACGGGCGCGGGACGGGGGCCGATCCGTCCATCGGGCGGCAGGCCGCGCTCGACGATACGGAGCGGATCTGCGAGATTCTCGAGGGCGCGGACCTGGTGTTTGTCGCGGCGGGACTGGGCGGCGGAACGGGCAGCGGCGCGGCCCCGGTAATCGCATCGCTCGGCAAGGAAATGGGCGCCTTGACCATGGCGGTTGCGACCAAACCGTTCACGTTCGAGGGGGCGCGCCGCAGGCGCCAGGCCGAGAAGGGCCTGGAGGAACTGGCGGCCATTGTCGACGCCGTGATTACCGTGTCGAACGACCGGCTGCTGACGCTTGCGCCGCGGGGCACGAGCCTCGTGGAAGCGTTCCGGATGGGACACGACTTCCTGCGCCGCACGGTTTCCGATATCGTCGAGATCATGACCACGCCCGGCTTCATCAACCGCGACTTTTCCGATGTGCGCTCGACGATGTTCGGTGCCGGCTGCGCGCTGCTGGGCACGGCGACGGCGTCCGGCGAGGGCGCCGCTGTCAAGGCGGCCAAAGAGGCGATCGGCTGCCCGCTGCTGGAGGGCGCCGGGATCAAGGGCGCGCAGAGCGTGCTTTTGAATATCGTAGGCTCCAGCCGGCTCGGACTGCACGATGTCCACGAAGCGTGCGAGTTGATCCGCGCGGCGACGGAAAACGAGGACGTCGAGGTGAACTTCGGGGTTGTGCTGAACGAGGCGATGGAGGATTCGGTGAAGGTAACCGTGATCGCCACCGGCTTCGCGCGGCAGCGGAGTGTGCCGGCGCGGGAATTGGAGCCGGAGGAGGAACCGGTTGCCGCAGCGGCTCAGACGCTCTGGCTGAGCGAGATGGAGCCGGAGCGTGCTGCGGCCGCGCCTCCGGTTGCGCCCGAACCCGAACCGCCGGCGGCGCCCAGGGCAACGACGGGTTATCCGGTTCCTCCCCCGGCGCCTGCTCCGGTAGAGGAAGAAGAAGACCTCAACGATTTGGATACTCCGGCGTATTTGCGGCGGCGGGCGCTTCAGTAAGCGGCGGCCGTCAATCGCCTTGGTATAATTCCTCGATCAAGAAAGCCTTTTTGCGGCCTGAGCAGGCCACAAATCCGCGATATTTGAGCTTGCCGTTCACCAGGAAGCTGATCGGACGGTCCGCCGGGTAGTCGAACGTCAAGACGTCCCCAACGTTGAGCTTGAGCATATCCTCGACGGAGATCGTCGGCCCTTGCAATCTGGCATCGAGCAGAATGTTCGAGGACTGGATGAGCCGCAGCATACGCGCCTGTTCTTCCTCGGTCGAAGCGGTGCGCCGGACCGTCCATTGCTGGTCGAATTTCTGGCGCAGCATCTTGATGATGATCGAGGGCAGGCCGATGTTGATCAGGCCGGAGCACTCGGCGATCCGCACTTCGAGGCCGATGGCGACGACGGCTTCGTTCGGCGCCATGATTTGCAGGAGTTGCGGTTCGGTTTCGCGGCTCTCGATGGTGAAATCGATCGGGGTGATGCTGCTCCAGGCCTGTCTGAGGTCGTGCAGGATGATGCGGTAGAGCCCGTCCAGCACCACCTGCTCGATATCGGTGACCTCACGGTTGATCTTCGCGCTGGCCTTGCCGTTGCCGCCGAGCAGCATTTCCAGGATCGGGAACACGAGCGAGGAGTTGATTTCCAGAACGGCGCTTCCCTCGTAAGGTTTCATCGCCAGCGAGACGAGGCAGGTCGGAGAGGGAAGGCACTGGGAGAATTCGGAAAAGGAAAGCTGCTCGACCGAGACGAGCGTTACCATGGCGTAGGCCCGCAGGTACGCCGAAAGGCTGGAGGCGAGGTTGCGGGCGAAGTTGTCGTGCAGGAGGTGAATAGCGCGAAGCTGGTCCTTGGCGATCCGGTCCGGACGGCGGAAATCGTAGGGGACCGCCCTGGCTTCGTCCGGCTTTTTGCCATGCAGCGAACTAAATACGCTGTCTATTTCCTCCTGGGATAGCGAGCGCTCCACGAGTATTCTCCCGTCTGTTCAGATCGGCGGAATGGAAGCCGGCCTTTAGGGGTGGCCTTTGCGTCTCGCGGACCGGTGGAGGCGGGGCGCGGCCAAAGCCGGGGGCCACCGGCGCGTGTGCTACGATATCGTTTTATGCCCGAAGGTTACCTCGCGATTTCGATTTTTGCCGTTTGTGCGATGGCCCTTCCTATCGTACTGCTCGTCGCCGCCAAGCTGGTTCGCCCGTCCGCGCCGGCGTCGACGAAGATGGAACCTTACGAGTGCGGCATCCCCCCGGTTTCCGACGCCCGCGGCCGTTACACGGTGCGGTTCTACATCATCGCGATTCTGTTCGTGATTTTCGACGTGGAAACGATTTTCCTGTTTCCCTGGGCGGTGCGCTTCAAGCAGCTTGGCTGGTTCGGAGTCGCCGAGGTTGCGGTATTTCTCGCCATTTTGATCGTGGGGTACATCTGGGCGTATAAGAAGGGCGCCCTGGAGTGGGTCTGAGTCCCGGCAATCCTGCCACCGAACGTCTTTATTACCACGATAGCTACCTGACCGAATTCACCTCCCGCGTGACCGGCGTCCGCGATAAAGGGCGGCGCGTGTATCTCGACCGCACGGCTTTCTACCCAACTTCCGGAGGGCAGCCGCACGATACCGGGACGATCGGCGGTGTCCCGGTGGTGGACGTGGTCGATGAGGAAGATTGCATTGCGCACATCACCGCCGGTCCGGTTAGCCCGGGCGAGGTCTTCTGCCGCGTCGACTGGGAGCGGCGCTTCGACCACATGCAGCAGCACAGCGGCCAGCACCTGCTCTCGGCCGTGGTGCTGGAGATGCTGGGCGCCCGCACCATCGGATTTCACCTGGGCGCTGAGGTCTCGACTATTGATGTGGAGCTGGCATCGCTCGATGCGCGGCAGGCCGCGGAGATCGAACGGCGCGCGAACCAATTGGTGATCGAGAACCGGCCGGTGACGGTTTCCTTTGAAGACAGTTCCTCGGCGTCCGGACTGCGTAAAGCGCCACAGCGCGGGGGCCTGCTCCGCATCGTCTCGATCGAAGGCGTGGACCGCAGCGCGTGCGGCGGCACCCATGTGCGCGGCACGGCGGAGATCGGTCCGGTGCTGCTGCGCAGGTTAGGCAAGGCGCACGGCGGCGTGCGGATCGAGTTTGTCTGCGGGTTCCGGGCGATTCGCCGCGCGCGCGCCGATTTTGAGAACCTGGCGCAGCTCGGCCGGCTGTTCTCGGCGGCGCCCGACGAGACTCCCGCGCTTGCCGCGGCCCAACAGAAGGCGCTGGAGGCATCGGAAAAGGCCGTCCGGAAACTTGCGGCCGAACTGGCGCGCCTTCGCGGGGCGGAACTGTACCGCGCCGCCATCCCGGACGCGGCGGGCGTGCGAAGAACGATGCAGACAGCCGCCGCGCTCGACGACGAGCTGCGCGCCACCGCGCAAGGATTCATCGCGGGCGGAAAGGCGGTTTTCCTCGCAACGGTTGAAGATCCGCCCGCGCTGTTACTCGCCGCCTCCGCGGATTCCGGAATTCATGCGGGCAACGCCGTCAAGTCCGTGGTAACGGCTCTGGGCGGGCGGGGAGGCGGGAGCGCCCAAATGGCCCAGGGCAGCCTGCCCTCCCGCGAAGCCCTTGCCGCCGCGATAGCCCAACTCAAAACACTCTGAGCCCCGCTTATCATAAAGAGCATGCTCAGGCGAACTTTCCTTCAGACTGCCGGCGGAGCCGCTGCCGCCACGGCTTCCGCTGCTCCGGCCGCCCGCATCAAACTCGGCATCGATGCGTATTCCATTCGCGACTGGCGCTGGAGGGCGCTCGATCTGCTCAACTATGCGGGGCACCTCAAGCTGGACATCATCCAGCTTTCGAGCCTGGACAACTATGAAAGCCTCGATGCGGCCCATCTCCAAAAAGTCCGGGAGGATGCCGAGCGGCGAGGCATAGAGATCGAAGCCGGCATTGGATGCATCTGCCCGACGTCGAGCGCTTGGAACCCGGCTACGGGCGATGCGGTCCAGTATGTGCTGAAAGGACTGAGCGTGGCGCGCGCGGTCGGCTCGAAGGCGATGCGCTGCTTTCTGGGCAGCGGGGCGGACCGCCGCGGAAAGCTTCCCATAGAAGCGCATATCGAGGCGACGGTCAAGGTGTTGCGGGCGGTCCGCTCGCAGGCGCTGGACGCGGGTGTGAAGATCGCTATCGAAAACCACTCCGATATGCAGGCCTGGGAGCTTCGCACCCTGATCGAAGAAGCCGGCCGCGACTTCGTGGGCTGCTGCCTCGATCTAGGCAATCCGATGGCGGTGGTGGAGAACCCGATGGTCACCCTGGAAACGCTGGCGCCCTACGTCGTGACCACGCATTTCCGCGATTCCGTGGTCTACGAGCATCCGCGCGGGGCCGCGTTCCAGTGGGTGGCGCTGGGCGACGGCTCGCTCGATTTGCGTGTCCTGGTTGCCCGCTTCCGCGAGCTGTGCCCGGAAGCGGCCATGCAGCTTGAAATCATCACCGGCCGCCCGCCGCAGGTGCTGCCTTACTTTGAGGAGGAGTTCTGGAAGGCGTTTCCGAAGGCCCGGGCGGGTGAGTTCGCGCGCTTCGTTGCGCTGGCCAAGGCCGGCCACCCGTTCATGGGAGCGATGGTGATTGCGGGTCCGGGCAGGCAGACGCCGGAGATTCAGGCGGCGCTCAAGCAACAGCAACGGCGCGACCTGGAGCGGAGCCTGGAGTACGCCCGCAAGGCGCTCGGCGCCGGCGTTCGCGGGTAACGGACGGCGCAGCTCACCGTCGGGCGGCGCGGCGAATTGCGGCGGCGATCTCGCGCGTGGTTTCCTCGTCTCCCATCAGCACGCGGTGAGGGAACCAGAACGCGTCGCGGACGCAGGCCTCGGCCACCGGGCAGGACATGACTCTGCAACCGCCGTTCCGGTAGAGCGGATTCCCGTAGAGCGGGTGGGGATAAAACGGCGTGCAGGGGATGCCTTGGGCAGTGACGGCGCGGTGGAACTCGTCGCGCGTCATTCCGAACTCCCGCTCGTCGATACGGCCGAGCAGCAGGTAGTGCGAGTGGACGTTGACCTGCCGGTGCGCCTGCTGGAAGCGCAGGCCGGGGATGTCCGCCAGTTCGGAACGCAACAGCCGCTCATTACGCTCCCGCAGGCAGATCTGTTCGGGCAGCCGTTCCAGTTGCGCCAGCAGCACCGCCGCTTGTAGCGCCGAGATGCGGTAGTTAGTAGCCAGTGTGTAATGGAAAAAGTAATTCTCTCCGATGCGCCGCCCCTGGTTGCAGAAGGAGCGTGCGCGCTCGGCGAATCCGGCGTCGTTCGAGGTCAGCATTCCGCCCTCGCCGGCCGTTATGACTTTCGAGTTTTGGAAGCTGAACGAGCCGGCGACGCCAAAACTTCCCGCTCTGCGCCCGTTCCACTCCGAGCCGTGGGCGTGGGCGGCGTCCTCTACGATCGGTATTCCGTGCTCCGCCGCGAGCGCTCCGAGGCGGTCCATGTCGGCCAGCGGCCCGCCGAAGTGGACGGGCAGAATCGCTTTGGTCCGCGGGGTGATCGCTTCGGCGGCGCGCTCCGGGTCCATGTTGAACGTTTCGGGTTCGATGTCCACGAAAACGGGAAGCGCGCCCGTGCGCGAGACGGCGGTCGCGGTGGAGATGAATGAGATGGCCGGTACGATCACCTCATCGCCCGGCCCGATGCCGAGCACGGCCAGCGCCGCCTCGAGCGTCAGTGTGCCGTTGGCCGCGCTGATGCCGTAGGCGCAATGCTGAAAAGCCGCGAACTCGCTTTCCAGGCGGCTTACGATCTCGTTGAAGCCGCCCCACTGCGGGCTGTTCAGCACCTGCCGCAACAGCTCGATTTCGCGTTCGGTATGAATGGGCCAGGCGGGAATCCGCATAACCCTTCAGTGTACCTACAGACCCTGAAGGAAGTAGTTGAACTCCCGCTCGCGGCCGAGTGTGGTGCTTTCGCCGTGCCCCGGAATAACGATGGTGTCCTCGGGCAACGGGAAATACTTGTCGCGGATCGAGCGCAGGATCAGGCGGCCGTCGCCGCCGGGCAGATCGGTGCGGCCGATGCTGTCGCGGAAGAGCGTGTCGCCCGCCAGCAGCTTCTTTTCCGCCGGGATCCAGAGGCTGATGCTGCCCGGGGTGTGGCCCGGTGTGTGAAGCACTTCCAGATTGATCGAGCCCACCTGCAACTTGTCCCCGTCGCGAGCCGGAGTATCGATCACGGTGCGCTCCGGCGCCTGCACGCCGATCCACAGGGCCTGCGCGTCGAGGGTGTCGTAAATCGGGATGTCGTTCTCGTTCAGCATGACGGGGGCTCCGGTGGCCTGCTTGAGTTTGGCCGCGCCGCCGATGTGATCGATGTGCGCGTGGGTGACAACGATTTGGCTCAGGTGCAACCCGTGCCGCTCGAGGATGCGCAGGATCTCGGAGACGTCGTCGCCCGGGTCGATCACCAGCGCCTCTTTCGTGCGCTCGTCGCCCAAAATGGAGCAGTTGCAGGCAAGCACGCCAACCGGAAGGATTTCGTGGATCATGTGTTCGGCCTGTACCTCGTATACTTTCATTATGGTTTCGATTCCCCTGGAAGTGCTGGGGGTGTTCTCCCGCTGGCTGCATATTGTGTCGGTTGTCGCCCTGATCGGCGGAGCCATTTATGTCTGGGGAGTTGCTGCGCCTGCCTTGAAGGGGCTCCAGGATGATGACAGGACCGGAGCCTGGGCGGCGCAGGCGGCGCGGTTCCGTCCCCTGGTCTACGCGGCCATCGCCGGCCTGCTGGTTTCCGGGACGTACAACCTGCTCACGCAGCCGGGGCACACGCGCATGTACCACATCTGGTTCGGCGTCAAGATGCTGCTCGCGGCCCACGTGTTTGTATCGGCGGCGCTGGCCGTGAGTGCGCCGGCGGAAAGGCCCGAAAGCGAATCGCGCGGTGTGCGCCGGCTTGCGGGCGCCGCGATCGTAGGCCTGCTGGCGATTCTGGTAGCCGCCTACCTGCGGCGCATCTATTGATGCTGGAGGACCGATGACCCAAGGGTACAAGGCACTGCACGACGGCGCGGCGTTACTGGACCTCTCCGGGCGGGGGCGCATTCGCATCACCGGGGAAGATCGCGCGCGCCTGCTGCACGCCATGGTGACGAACCACGTCGAGCAGCTCCAGCCGGGAGAGGGCTGCTACGCCTTTTTCCTGAACGCGCAGGGACGCATACTCGGCGATATGAACCTGCTGCGCTTCGAGGATTTTTTCCTCCTGGAGACCGAGCCCGAAACGCGAACCAAATCGTACGAGCACCTGGACAAGTACATCATCGCGGACGACGTCACGCTCGAGGACGCGACCGATAAGACAACCGAACTGGGCATCGAGGGGCCGAAAGCGGCGGACGTGCTTGCGGCCGTAAGCGCCCCGGTTCCGGACAAACCGTGGTCTCACGCGGCGTGGGGGGAACGCGTGGTGGCGCGTCTCAGCACAACGGGCACGCCCGGTTTTGCGGTGATCGGACCGCGCCGGGAGCGGGAGGAACTCGCGCGAATGCTGGAAGCGGCGGGGGCCGTCCCCGCAGGGCCGGAAGACGCGCGCGTCGTAAGGATTGAAAACGGCCGGCCGCGCTACGGCGAGGACATCACCGAAAAGAACCTGCCGCAAGAGACGGGGCTGCTGCACGCCATTCACTTCAACAAGGGCTGCTACCTCGGGCAGGAGATCGTGGAACGGATCCGCTCGCGCGGCGGGGTCCACCGCTTCTTGGTTCGGCTGGCGATTGAGGCTACCGAGCCGCCCGCGGCAGGCACGCCGGTAACTACCAGAGGCAAGGTGGTGGGCGAGATCACCTCGGCCGCGTGGTCGCCCGACGCCGGAAAGGTGCTCGCGCTGGGTTACGTCAGACTGGCGGAAGCGCCGAAGGGCACTGTGCTCGAAGCCGCCGGCGCGAGCGCCGCGATCGTGTCCGGGTAGGCCGGTCCCTTACATCGCCGGGGGCATGCGGAAAGTAGAAGCCGAAACATAGCGCTGCGGCCTGCCGGCGCGGAGATCGTCGAGAACCGAGCGGGGCACCGAAACATTTCCGTTCACTCCCGTGCCGAGCGATATGCCGGGCTTGTTGTCGCCGTGGAAATCTGTGCCGCCGGTTATGGCCAGGTCGTAGCGGCGGGCCATTGCGAGGTACTGCTCCACTTCGCGCGGGCTGTGATCCGAATGGTAGGTTTCGATCGCGCGCAGACCAAAGTCGCGCATTTCAGCGATCATTTTCTCGACCGCTGCGCCGTCTCTGGAGAGGCGCACCGGGTGAGCGATCGAGGGCAAGCCGCCGCCCTCCAGAATCTTCTGTATGCCTTCGGCGACGGTGGGCTCTTCGCGTTCCACGTAGGCGCGGGCGGACTCGCCAAGGTACACTTCAAACGCCTCGTGAATCGATTTCACGTAGCCCTTGCGCACCATGATTTGCGCAAAATGCGGCCGTCCGGCCAGGCTGCGGCCGAGTCGTTCGACTTCTTCCAGCGTCACCTCGATGCCGAGCGAACGAAGGCGTTGGGCCAGGCGGGCATTGCGGTCGCGGCGGCTGCGCTGGAGGGTGTCGAGCCAGTTGCGGAACGCGGGCGCCGGCGGCGCATCGAGAAAATATCCCAGGATGTGCACCGATTTGTTGCGTGTCGTCCCCTGCCTGGAGCGCAGCTTCGTGCTCAACTCGATGCCGCAGATCAGCTCCAGCCCCGCCGCCCGCGCAAGCGGCACGGCCTGGTCGTAGCCGGCGAACGTGTCGTGATCGGTGATACCCAGCGCTTCTAACTTCAAATCGACGGCCGCCTGGACGAGTTCCTCGGGCGAAAAAGTTCCGTCCGATTCATGGGTATGCGTATGCAGGTCGATCATGCCGATGAGAACGGAGCCCCTGTAACCACAGTGTAACGCACAGGCGGCCTGATTCTTTGCAGGCTAGACTTTTTCGAAGATAGCGGCAGCGCCCTGGCCCCCGCCCACGCACATCGTCACCATGCCGTATGTGCCGTTGGAGCGCTCCAGTTCCCGCATGAGGGTGGCGGTGAGCCGCGCACCGGTGCATCCCAGGGGATGCCCGAGCGCAATCGCGCCTCCATTAGGGTTGATCCTTTCTATGTCCAGCCCGGCCAGCCGGATTACCGCGAGCGCCTGCACGGCGAAGGCCTCGTTCAGCTCGATGATGTCTATGTCTTCCAGGTGCAGTCCCGCCAGTTCGAGCGCCTTGGGAATGGCGACAACCGGCCCGATACCCATGAGTTCCGGGGGCACTCCGCCGACGGCAAAGCTCACGAACCGGAGCCGCGGTTTCAGCCCGAGTTCGCGCGCCTTGCGGTCCGACATCACGAGCGCGGCGGCGGCGCCGTCGCTGGCTTGCGAGGAGTTGCCGGCGGTAACGGCGCCCTGGGCGTCGAAAACCGGCTTCAGCGCCGCGAGCGCTTCGAGCGAGGTGTCGGCGCGTGGCCCCTCGTCTTTCGCGAAGATGATGGATTGCCGCTGGGCCTGGCCGTCGACGAAAACCTTGGTTTCCACTTCAATGGGCACGATCTCCTCGTCGAACCGTCCCTCGGCCTGCGCCCGCACCGCGTTCCGATGGCTGTGGAGAGCGAACGTGTCGGCGTCCTCGCGGGCGATATCGTACTTGCGCCGCAGCGCCTCCGCGGCGAGCCCCATGCTCATGTAAATCTCCGGGCGATGATCGACGATCCAGGGATTCGGCGCGAAACTGTTGCCCGTCGTCGGAACCAGGCTCATCGACTCTACGCCGCCGGCAATCACAATCTGCGCCGAACCGGCCCGGATGCGGTCCGCCGCGAGGGCGATGGCTTGCAGCCCGGATGCGCAGAAGCGGTTGATGGTCATGCCCGGCACGAGGTCGGGCAACCCGGCCATCAGGGCCACATTCCGCGCTATGTTCATGCCGGCCTCGGCCTCGGGGAACGCGCATCCGAGAATGACGTCGTCCACTTCGTCGGCGGGCACCTGCGGATACCTGTCGATCAGGGCGCGAACCACGGCGGCCGCCAGGTCGTCCGGCCTCGAGTTGCGCAAGGCGCCGCGCCGGGCCTTGCCGATGGCGGTGCGCAAACAATCGATCACAACAGGCTCAGGCATGATTCCCTTAGTTTAATTACGCAGCGGTTTGCCGGCCGCGAGCAGACATTCGATCCGCTGCTGCGTCGTGGGCTCTCCGCATAGACTGAGGAAAGCTTCGCGTTCGAGATCGAGCAAATACTGCTCGGGGACGTTCTGCGGTCCCGAGAGCCTTCCGCCGCTTAGAACGTACGCCAGCTTTCCCGCAATGTCCAGATCGGTCTCGGAGATGTGGTTGCCTTTGTAGGACAGCCATGCCTTCAACTGCATGGCGGCATAGCCGGGATCGCCCGTCACGCGGATTTCGCAGTTGGGAACGCCGGGCGACCACACCGGAGCGAGCGCCAGCGTGGCGGCCTTGGCTTCGGCGATCAGACGCTCCGGATTCATGGATACGGCATCCGTCGCTCTCAGCAAACCCAACTTGCGCGCGTCGGCGGCGCTGGTGGAGACTCTTGCGGACGCAATCAGCTCTAGCACGCGCTGAGGATCGCCCAGCCGGATCAGCATTTCTTTGCAGCCGCCGCCGGCCGGGATCAGGCCCGCGTTCGCCTCGGTCAGGCCCATGTACAGCTCGGCGGAGGCCTGAATGCGCGCGGCGTGCAAGGCCACCTCGCAGCCGCTGCCGGTGGTGAAGCCGAAGGGCGCCGCGACGACGGGCCGCACCGCATACTTGATGGCCATGTTGGCGTCCTGCACACGCCGCACGGCGGCCTCGAGTTCGTCCCATTCGCGCTCCTGCGCATACATCAGAATGAGCGCGAGGTCCTCGCCGGCGCACAAGCCTTCGGGGGCCTGCCCGGCAATCACCATGGCTTCGAAGTTGCGGGCGGTCTCCTCGAGGCCGGCCAGGATCATGTCGATCTGATCGCCGCCCAGCACACCGCGCCTGTCGTGAAGCTCCAGGCAGAGGACGCCGTCGCCGAGATCGATGAGCGAAGCGCCGCGGTTGCCTGCAACGACGCCGCGCGCCCGCTTCAGATCGGAGAGCACGAGGATGCCTGGGCGGTCTTCCAGCGTTTCAAAGCGGGTGCGCCCGAAGTCAAAGTACTCGGTGCGCGGCTCGCCGTTCTGATCGGCGGCGCGGTAGAAGGATTTCGAGCCGGAGTCGAGCAGCGCTTCGACGCCCTCCGGGATCGTGCGCCCGTCGCTTCGCATGCGCTCGACGGTTTGCTCCACGCCGAGCGCGTCCCACAGTTCGAACGGCCCGAGTTTGTAGCCATAGCCCCAGCGCATGGCGCGGTCGATCTCGACGATAAGGTTGGAGACTTCCGGCACAAGACCAGCGGCGTAGAGGAACAGATCGCTCAAGGCGCGCCAGAGGAAAGTTCCGGCGCGGTCGTCTGCGGCGATCACCGTGCGCAGGCGCTCCGCAAGGTCCCTCACATACCGCGTGGCGTCGACGGATGGGAACACCGGATTTTCGGCGGGACGGTATTCGAGCGTCCGCCAGTCGATGGCCTGAATTTCTCCCCCGGCGCCGGCGCGTTTGTAAAATCCCCGGCCGGTCTTGTCTCCCAGCCAGCCGCGTTCAATCATGCGCGCGACGAACTCCGGGAATTGAAAACGTTCGCGCCATGCGTCTTCAGGCGCCAACCGGTACAGGTTCTGCGCGATGCAGGCCCAGGTATCCAGACCGATGATGTCCGCCAGCCGCAAGCTTGCGCTTTTCGGCAAGCCGATCAGCGGGCCGGTGAGCGCATCTACCTCTTCGACCGAATAACCGCCTTCCACCATGAGCCGCAGGACCGTTGCCGAGAAAAAGCTTCCGATGCGGTTGGCGATAAAGGCCGGCGTGTCCTTCGCGCGCACGACGCCCTTGCCGAGCCGGATTTCGGCGAAATTCGCCACAAATTCGAGCACCTCGGGATCGGTTTCCGGCCCGGGGACGAGCTCGAGCAGGTGCAGATAGCGCGGCGGATTGAAAAAATGCGTGCCGAGGAACGTGCGGCCGAATTCGGCCGGAAATCCTTTTGCAATTTCGGCCAGGGGAATGCTGCTGGTGCTGGTGGAAAAGATCGCGTCCGGGCGGCGCCAGCAAGCAACTCTTTCAATCAGCGCGCGTTTGACCTCGAGGTCCTCGGCGACCGCCTCGATGATCCAATCGCAGCCGCCGGCGTCGCGCAGATCGTCATCGAAGTTTCCCGGCGTCACCAGCGACGCGGCTTCCGGCGTGAAAAAAGCGCCGGGCCTCCGCGATGCCGCCCACTCGATGCCGCGCAAAGCGGCGGCGCTGCGCTGCTGCTCATCCGGCAGCGCGACGTCCAGCAGCAGCACGGGAATGCCTGCGTTGGCGAAATGGGCCGCGATCTGCGAGCCCATGACGCCGGCGCCCAGAACGGCCACCCGGCGGACAGTCTTCTTCAGTGCCATTGTGCCGGTCAGGTCTTTCTCGTTGAAAAACCTCTTGCGGAGTTTACCAAAAAAGCGATCGGGAGAAGCCGGCGGTGCTCGGCGCGCGATTAAAGAGTAGTTAACAAATAGAATAGTAATCAAAAGAAAACTTCATCTGCCGATTAAGCGAACCGTGGGGCGCAAAAAAGTCATTTATGATGGTACTAGCGCATGCAGTTCCGCGTAGGCAGGTTCCAAGCGAGAATCCCCTCCTGGCTGGCGCCGGCAATTGGTTACGCGATTTCCGTGGCCTCGCTGGTTTGGTTTCTCCAGGGAGTGGATTTCAAGACGGTGATGCAGGATTTTCAGTCCCTTCGCTGGGGCTGGGTGGCGATCGCCGTAGTCTCCGATATCGCGGTGTACGTCTTCCAGGCCTGGCGATGGAACATCCTGCTGGGGCCGGTAGTGCGGGTGCCGTTGTGGCGGTCCGTACAGGCCATCTATGTGGGGCTGTTCACAAATGAAGTGTTTCCGCTGAGGCCGGGCGAGGTCATCCGCTCATATTTGCAGGCGCGCTGGAGCAGGATTCCTTTTTCCGTCGCGCTTTCTTCGGCGGTAATCGAGCGCGTGTTCGACGGCATCTGGCTGATGGCGCTGTTCGCGGCAACGACCCTCTTCGTGCCGTATCCGCGGGTAGTGGTTGAGCTCGGCAAAGGCATCGGAGTGGTAGTCGTCGTGGTGGCGCTGTTGATGGGACTGGTGATGTTCTGGAAGCACCATGCCCACGCAGCGTGCCCCAAGACGCGCTGGGGCGCGAAGCTCCGCGTTCTGATCGACGACCTGCACCTGATGGGAAACTCCAGGTCCTTCTATGTGGCCTTCGCCGCCAGCCTGATCTATCTGCTGATCCAGGTGATGCCGATCTACGCGCTGATGCGGGGCTACGATCTCGACCTGACGATGTGGCCAGCGCTGGTGGTTCTGGTTGTGCTCCGTATCGGGACGGCGATTCCCCAGGCGCCGGGCAACGTGGGTCCGTCGCAAGTGCTGATGGTGCTGGCGCTGGGCCTGTTCGGCATCGACAAGACCACCGCAACCGGGCTCTCGCTGATGACCTGGTGCGTGATCACGCTGCCGCTGCTGACCGCGGGAGCCATTGCACTGGCGGTCACCGGGCTGAAACTTGGTGAAATCCGCCACCACGCGAAGCGGCACGCCAGCGCGCCGGTGGCGATGGCGGAAACGACCTCCAGCAACAGTTAACCGGCGTTAGAATCCCCCAAAGGAGCCTTGTCCGGCCCGCGCATAGGCGCCCGGTCCGCCGGAAACGCCCGTCTTTAGCGGCCGGGGTTGACGCGGGCGGCAATTCCTGATGAAATCTACCTTTGCGGTAATGAAAACGCTTACTTTTGGGGTGAAAGCATGAAAACGCAGATGACTGTCGGCCTTATCGTCGGCAATCGCGGGTTTTTCCCCGACCACCTGGCCAAGTCGGGACGCGAAGAGATGATTCAGGCGCTGGAGCGGAACTGTTTCAAGGTGGTCGTCCTCGGTCCCGAGGACACCAAACACGGCGCCGTCGTCACGCGGGATGACGCCAAGAAATGCGCGGCGCTGTTCCGCGATCATCGCGATGAGATTGACGGCATCGTCGTCACGCTTCCCAATTTCGGCGAGGAGCGTGGCGTGGCGGACGCGCTGCGTTTGGCCGGCCTCGACGTCCCCGTGCTGATCCAGGCGACGCCGGACGGCCCCGGCAAGATGAGCATTGCCGACCGCCGGGACAGCTTCTGCGGCAAAATGTCGCTCTGCAACAACCTCAAGCAGTACGGCATCCCGTATTCGCTCACCACGCTCCACACCGAGGCCCCGGATTCCCCGCAGTTTGACCAGGACGCCCAGTGGTTCGGCGGCGTGTGCCGCGTAGTGAAGGGTCTGAAGCGCGCCCGCGTCGGTGCAATCGGGGCGCGCCCGGCGGCGTTCAACACCGTCCGCTACAGCGAGAAGCTGCTGGAGAATAACGGAATCACCGTCGAGCCCATCGATCTTTCGGAGATCTTCGGCCGGGTGGAGCGCTTGAAGGATAGCGACGCCGCGGTCCAGGCCAAGCTCGCGGCCATCAAAGACTACGTTTCCACGGATGGCGTCTCTGCGGCGGCCCTGCTGAAAATGGCCAAGTTCGGCGTGGTCGTCGATGCGTGGATGAAGGAAGTGGACGTCAACGTCACCGCCATCCAGTGCTGGACGTCGATGGAAGAGTACTTCGGGGTTGTGCCATGCACCGTGATGAGCATGCTGAGCAACCATCTGCTGCCGAGCGCGTGCGAAGTGGATGTCTGCGGCGCCCTCGCCATGCACGCCCTCGCGCTCGCTTCCGAGTCGCCCAGCGCGCTGCTTGACTGGAACAACAACTACGGCGACGATCCCGACAAGGCCGTCTGCTTCCATTGCAGCAACCTGCCCAAGGACTTCTTCCAGGACGTCCGGATGGATTACCAGGAGATCATCGCGGGCACGGTCGGCAAGGAGAATACGTTCGGCACCTGCGTCGGGCGCGTGAAGGCCGGCCCGATGAGCTTCGCCCGCTTCTCGACCGACGATCTGAAGGGCAAGATCACCGGCTACGTCGGCGAAGGAGAATTCACCAACGATCCGCTCACCACGTTCGGCGGCGCCGGCGTCGTAAAGATCCCTCGCATGCAGAAGCTGCTTCGCTATATTTGCGAGAACGGCTTTGAGCACCACGTCGCGGCCTGCTTCTCGCACGTGGCCGGCATGGTGTACGAGGCAGCCACGCGCTATCTCGGCTGGGACATCTACTATCACGAGGCGTAACAGGCGGCCGGAGAACAGTCATGGCAATCGTAGCAGGCGTCGATTTCGGCACCCTGAGCGTCCGGGTTTCGATCTTCGATAGCGAGCGCGGCAGGCTGGGTTCGGCCGTCGCCGAGTATCCGCTCGTCCGGAAAAGAGAAGACCCGGACCACGCCACCCAGTCCCACGCCGAGCACATGCGGGCGCTAGTGGAGGCGACGCGAAAGGCCGTTAGCCAAGCCGGCGTGCCCGGCAGCGAAGTGGCTGCCATCGCGGTGGATACCACCGGTTCGAGCGTGGTGCCGGTGGGCGAGGGGCTTGTGCCGCTCGATGATTACTACCTGTGGTGCGATCACCGCGCCAAGCGCGAAGCGGCCGAGATCACCGCGGCCGCGCGCCGGGAGAAACTCGAGGCCATCGAGTGGTGCGGCGGTGTCTACTCCTCGGAGTGGGGTTTCGCCAAGCTGCTCCACTGGCTGCGCCACAACCCGGAACGCCGGGAGAAGATGGTGACCGCGCTGGAGCACTGCGACATGACGGCCGCCACTCTTTGCGGCATCACGGACCCCGCCGCCGTGCCCCGCAGTATCTGCGCGATGGGCCACAAGTGGATGTGGAACGCAGCGCTCGGCGGGCTGCCCCCGGAAGATTTTCTCGTCAAGGTCGATCCTCTGTTTGCCGGCATCCGCGAGAAGCTCAACGGGTGTTACGCCACCTCGGACCGCGTCGCCGGCACACTCACTCCGGAGTGGGCGGAAAAACTCGGGCTGCGCGCCGGGATCCCGGTTCCGGTGGGCGCCTTTGACGCGCATTGGGATGCCATCGGCGCGGGTATCCGCGAGGGCGACGTGGTGAACGTCGTCGGCACATCGACCTGCATCATGGCCATCGCCAAGGAGGTGGACCTGATTCCGGGCGTGTGCGGGGTGGTTAAGGGATCGATTCACCCCGACTATTTCGGCATCGAGGCGGGGCTCTCGGCGACCGGCGACATCTTCGAGGCCATCGCCCGGCGCGCGGGCACGACCGTCGCCGAGCTCTCCAAGCAGGTGGAGAATTACCGGGCCGGCCAGACCGGGCTGCTCAGGCTGACCTGGGACAACGGCGACCGGACCGTTCTGGTTAACCCGGAACTGGGCGGCGTCACGCTGGGCTGGAACCTCACGCACGGGCCGCAGGACGAGCTGTTCGCCGCCATCGAGGGAACGGCGTTCCACACGCGGATCATCCTGGAGCGCATGGGCGAGCACGGCGTGCCGATCCGCCGTGTGATCAACGGCGGCGGCATCCCGCAGAAGAACGAGACGCTGAACAAGGTTTATGCGAACGTGTTCGGCAAGCCCGTCCTCGTGCCGGAGAGCGAGGTGACGAGCCTGGGCTCAGCGATCTTCGCATTTCTGGCGGCGGGTACGTTCAAGACGGTCGAGGAAGCGCAGCAGGCGCTGTGCCCGCGCTATCGCACCGTCGAGCCTGATGCGCGGGAGAGCGCCGTGTACGAAAAGCTGTACCCGCTTTACCGCAAGCTCTATTTCGCGCTGGGAAATCCGGCCTCGGAGCCGGCGGCGATCGGCGACGTGCTGCCCGGCCTGCGGGCCATCGCCGCCGCGCGCTAGTTCCGCAAGCGGTTGGCGGATCCGCGGTGCGCGCTAGCGCACCAGTTCCGCCACCGCGCGTTGCTCCATGGGAACGAAATCGCGCCGCGCGTGGCCCAGGTACAACTGCCGCGGGCGGGCGATTTTCTGAGCCGGATCTTCGAGCATTTCCTGCCACTGGGCGAGCCAGCCCGCCGTGCGCCCAATCGCGAACAGCACGGTGAACATCTCGGGCCGGAAGCCCATCGCCTGGTAGATGATGCCGGAGTAGAAGTCCACGTTCGGGTAGAGTTTCCGCTTGACGAAGTACTCGTCCTCGAGCGCGATTTTCTCCAGCTCGCGCGCGATATCGATCAGCGGGTTGCGCCCGGTCACCTCGAAGACCTCTTCCGCGATCTGCTTGATAATGCGCGCGCGCGGGTCGTAGTTCTTGTACACGCGGTGGCCGAAGCCCATCAGCTTGCACTCGCCCGCCTTGACTTTCTTGATGAATGCCGGAATGTTGTCCTTGGATCCGATCTCATTGAGCATTCGCAGCACCGCCTCGTTCGCGCCGCCGTGCAGCGGGCCGGAGAGGGCTGCGATGGCGCCGGCCATAGTCAGGTAGGGGTCCGCAAGCGAGCTGCCGATGCTCCGCATGGCGTTGGTCGAGCAGTTCTGCTCGTGGTCGGCGTGCAGGATGAAGAGCACGTCGAGCGCCCGCGCCAGCGTGCGGTTGGGCTGGAACTTCGGTTCCGCCATCCGCCAGAGCATGTTCATGAAATTTTCCGTATAGCTGAGATCGTTGTCCGGGTAGACATACGGGTAGCCCAGGCTGTGGCGGTAGGCGTAGGCGGCGATGGTGGGTATTTTCCCGAGCAGGCGCAGAATCTGGAGGCGGCGCACGGCGGGATCGTGAACGTTCTTGGCCTCGGGGTAGAAGGTCGAGAGCGCGGCCACCGCGCTGGCGAGCACACCCATCGGATGGGCGTCGTGACGGAACGCCTCGATGATCCGCTTGGTGTTCTCGTGGAGCATGGTGTGGTGGGTGATGGCTTGCGCCCACTCTTCAAGCTGCGCCGCGGTGGGCAGCTCGCCGTACAGGAGCAGGTAGGCGACCTCCAGGTACGTACAGTGTTCGGCCAGTTGTTCGATCGGGTAGCCGCGGTAAAGCAGGATGCCCTTGTCGCCGTCGATATAGGTGATCCGGCTCTGGCAGCAGGCCGTGTTCATAAACGCCGGATCGTAGGTCATCAGCCCGAAGTCCTCGGGCGAAGTCTTGATTTGGCGCAGGTCCATGGCACGGATGGCGCCGTGTTCGATCGGGATCGTGTAGGAGGTAGCGGTCCGATTATCGGTAATGCTGAGCGTCTCTTCCGGCATGAGGTTCTCTCAATTGTTAACTTTTACTACAGTAAACACCAACTCTGGATTCAATGAATTATAGATCCAAGCGGCGCAAACTGCAAACGATCTTAATATCCGGTATTCCGGACCCCTACCACCGGACGCCGCGCGCTCGCAGCTCCCGCTCGAGCTGCTCCGCCGATTCGAACACCACCGCCTGCATCCCCGCCTCACGCGCCCCCTCCACATAACGCGGAATATCGTCGGTGAAAAAGCACTCCCCGGGTGCGCAGCCAGCTCTGGCGATGGCTTCCTCATAAATGCGGGCGGAGGGCTTGAGCGCGCCCACCTCGTAGGAAAGCACGTAATCGTCAAAATGGCACAGCAGCGGGTACTTCTCCCGGATCATGGCCCAGTGGATCGCGTTGGTGTTGGAGAGCAGGAGCAGCCGGTAGCGGCGGTGGAGTCCGGCCAGAAGCGACTCGGGCAGCAGGGGGTCGGGAAGAAAAATGCTGCTCCACAGCTCGCAGAAGTGGTCGTAATCCACGCGCAGGCCAAGCAGGTCGGAAAGCTGTTCGACAAACGATTCCGGCGACACCTCGCCGCATTCGAAACGCCTCACAAGGTCGGTTGAGGAGATACGCCGGGGAATTTCCTCGGCCGGATATGGGCAGTGGGGGCGGAGAGCCTCGTACCCCCGTTGCAGGTCGAAAGGCACGATGACCTGCCCGAGATCGAAAATTACAGTTCTGATCAAAATGAGTGAACGCCTCCCAGGAGCTCTATCTTTCCAGTGTACGTGGCTGGGAACTCTTGCGCCATGCGCGGGAATTATCGTTGCCCGCGCACGTCCGGCAACAGCTCGATTTCTTCGATCACGCCGAGCACGGCGGCGTCGATGGGGGTTGCGGGCCAGCGGCCCACCGAACTCCCCGCGCAGAAACCTTCATTGGTCAGCAGCACGCGGTCGCCGACGCCGGCGTCCAGAGCGTCCACCGCTACTACCGCGTCGCCGCGGTCGGTGCCGTCGAGGTTCAGCGGCTGGACGAGCAGCAGCTTCAACCCTTCGTGGCTGGGATGCTTCCGGGTTGCGACGACGCTGCCGATAACACGTCCGATCTGCATTCAGGGAGTCCTCTTTACGTCGAGATGGTCGACGATTCCGACGATGGTGCCGTCGGTGACGACCTCGTCGGGGAGCAGCGCATAGCTGGCTTCGCGCGCGCGGACCCAATAGATGAGTTCCCCCGCGCCGGCGCCGGTCGCGTCCGTGCAGACGATGCGTTTGCCGGTATCCTTCAGCTCGGGCGTAACAGGCTGAACGATCAGCAGCCGCTGTCCGGTGAGGTTCTGGTTCTTAACCGTCGCCCAGACGCGGCCGATGACGCGGCCAAGGAACATCCGCGGCTATCCTTTCTCGTCGAGGCTGACCGCATCGACGATGCCGACGATGGCGGTGTCCACGGGCTTGTCCTTGCAGCCTTCGGCCATGCGGGCCGAGCTGCCGGAAACGGCGAGCACTTTTTCGCGAACGCCGGCGCTCACCGTGTCGACGGCGACGACGTAGCCGGGCTCGTCCTTACCGTCCGGCGTGATCGGCTTCAGAACCAGCAGCTTTTTGCCTTCCAGGCGGGGATCTTTCCGCGTGGCCACAACCGTGCCCACGACTCGGGCCAGTATCATGGGAACCTTCTTCCGCCTACTTGGCGGCCGTGCTCCGGCCGATGGGCAGGCTTTCTTCCAGGCTCGGGTGGGGCCGTGGAATCACGTGGACCGAGATGAGCTCGCCCACGCGGCGCGCGGCGGCGGCGCCTGCGTCTGTGGCGGCGCGAACCGCTGCCACATCGCCCCGGACCAAAGCGGTCACGTATCCCGAACCAACCCTCTCCCAACCTACCAGGGTCACGTTTGCGGCCTTCACCATGGCATCGGCGGCTTCAATCAAGGCCACCAGGCCGCGGGTCTCGATCATACCCAGCGCTTCACCCATTAGAGCCTCCTGCTAATCCTATGACGACAGCCGCGCGCGCACGGCTTCCTCGACGAGCGCGATCAGTTCCTCGCGCGTAACCTGGATCTTCTGGCCGCCCACTTCCTCGGCGGCCAGGGGGCAGCCGGCCTCCAGCCCGCCGCGTGTGTTCACTCCGTAGCGCGCGCGCGCTTCGAGCAGCTTGTTCACTTCCTCTTTCGGCAGCACCCGGGCGCCGCCCAGCAGTTCAGCCACCAGAGAAATCCGCGCAAAGTGCTCGACGGTCTCCATGCGGAAAAACGCCTGGTAAACGTCCTGGCCGTAGCAGACCGCTCCGTGGTTGCCCATCAGCAGAGCCTCGTACTTGGGAATGAGCGGCAGCATGGGTTTGATCAACTCAGGCGTGCCCGGCAGGCCGTAGTCGGCCAGCGGAACGCAGCCGAGCCCGATCACCACCTCCGGCAGCAGCGCCAGGTTCAGAGAGCGCCCGGCCGTTGCGTAGCCGGTGGCCACCGGCGGGTGCGCATGCACCACGGCCCGGATGTCCGGCCGGAGATTGTACACGGTCAGGTGCATCATGAACTCCGACGTGCGTTCCTTGTATCCGGAGATTTTGTTGCCGTTGGCGTCGCACACAACCAGGTCCTCGGGCTTCATCATGCCCTTGGAGACCTGCGTCGGCGTGCACAGGAAGCGGTCCTGATCCAGACGCACGCTGATGTTGCCGTCGTTGGCGGCCACCCATCCTTTTTCCCAGATCATGCGCCCGACGTGCACAATCTCTTCGCGATATTCCCGCTCCGTTTTCATCGGAAGAGTAAATTGTAGCAAACGGTAAGCCGATAATTGGGCTCCTTCAGCCGCTACAATGAAGATTCATGGAAACCCGCCGCATGTGCCCGCATTGCCGGGCTTTCATCACGACCAGCAACCGCGTGTGCCCGTACTGCGAGGGGGAGGTGGGCCCGCGCGCCGTGGACCGGCGCTCTCCCAAGCCGGTTCTCGGGGGATTTGTCCCTCACGCCTACTTCACCACCACGATGATCCTGTTGATCAACTTCGGCCTGTTCGCGGCCACGGTGATCTACAGCATGCGCGCGGGCAACCCCGACGCCATCATGTCCGTCGATCCCCGCACGCTGTTTGACTTCGGCGCCAAGCTGCGCGAAGCCATCCAGTACGGCCAGTGGTGGCGGCTGGTCACGGCCGGATTTCTGCACGGCGGGTTGATTCACATCCTGATGAACTCGTGGGTGTTGTTCGACGTCGGGGCGCAGGTCGAGCAGATCTACGGGTCGGCGCGGCTCATCGTGATTTACTTCGCGGCCACCGTCTTCGGCTTCTACGCCAGCTCGGTCTGGAGCGCCGGGCTGTCGGTGGGCGCCTCGGCCGGGCTACTGGGGCTGATCGGCGCCATGATCGCGGTGGGCGTGAAGAGCCGCAGCCCGCTGGGGGCCGAAATCCGCGGCCTGTATACGCGGTGGGTGATTTACATTCTGATCATCGGGTTTCTGCCCGGCCTGCGCATCGACAATGCGGCGCATATCGGCGGGCTGGCCGCCGGTTTCGCCACGGGATACGTGGCCGGGGCGCCAAGCCTCGTTGAAACCTGGAGCGAGCGCGCCTGGCGCGTGGCCGCCTGCCTTTGCGTGTTGATCACGGCCTTCTGTTTCTATCAGATGTACCGCTGGTTCTCGGCCTCCGCCTGAAAGCCGGCTTTTTGCAAGTCTTTTCCGCTGCTTTGCGAATCTACTCACCGGGGGTGATTATGGCTGCGAAAAAGACTATTGCGGTCGTAGGCGCTACCGGCGCGCAGGGCGGGGCACTGGCGAGTGCGATTCTTTGCGATCCGCAAGGCGGGTACGCCGTCCGGGCGCTGACCAGGGACGTGAATTCCAAGAAGGCCAGGGAACTGGCGGAGGCGGGCGCTGAAGTCGTTGCGGCCGATATCGACGATTTGAAGAGCCTGGAGCGAGCGTTCCAGGGCGCAGACGGGGCGTTTTGTGTCACGTTTTTCTGGGCGCACTTCTCGCCTGACAAGGAAATGGCGCAGGCGGAAAACATGGCCCGGGCAGCCAAGCGGGCAGGCGTCGGGCACGTTATCTGGTCAACGCTCGAGGACACGCGCCGGTGGGTGCCGCTCAGCGACAACCGCATGCCGACTCTGATGGGCCGCTTCAAGGTGCCGCATTTCGACGGCAAGGGAGAATCCGACCGCTTCTTTTCAGACCAGGGACTGCCCGTCACTTTCCTGCTGGCCTCGTTTTACTGGGAAAACTTCATCCAAGGAATGGGGCCGCGAAAAGGTCCCGACGGAAAACTGGCGATCACGATGCCGATGGGGGACAAGAAGTTGCCGGGCATCGCCGTCGAGGACATCGGCAATTGCGCCTACGCCGTTTTCAAAAGGGGCGGGGAATTCGTGGGCAAGAGAGTTGGCATCGCCGGCGAGCACCTGACGGGGCACGAGATGGCCGCCGCGCTCAGCAAGGCGTTGGGAAAGGAAATCGTGTACAACGATGTGCCGCCTGAGGTCTACCGCAAGCTCGGCTTCCCGGGCGCGGAAGACCTCGGCAACATGTTTCAGTTCTATCGCGATTTCGCAGAGGACTTTTGCGCCGCGCGCAGCGTCGAGTTTACGCGCTCGCTGAACCCGTCGCTGCTGACGTTTTCCACCTGGCTCGAGAAAAACAAAAGCCGCATTCCTCTGGAGTAGCGGCTCCGGCGGTTCAGCCCGTTTGAGGATTACTTCGCTGGCAGGAACCGCCGAACGAAATTGGTGTCGAACTTGCCGGCCACGAAATCCGGGTCAGCGAGAATCTTCTGGTGCAGCGGGATGGACGTGTGGATGCCCTCCACCACGCACATATCCAGCGCCCGCCTCATGCGCATGATGGCCTCGGCGCGGTCGTCGCCGTGCGCGATCACCTTGGCGATCAGCGAATCGTAATAGGGCGAGATCACGCCCTCCGTGTAGGCGGCCGTATCCACCCGCACGCCCATGCCGCCCGGCAGGTTCAGGCCGGTGATGCGCCCCGGTGAAGGCGCGAGCGTTTCGGGGTGCTCGGCGTTGATGCGGCACTCCAGGGCGTGCCCGCGAATCTCCACCCGCGGGATGATGTCCGGCAGCTTGTGGCCGGCCGCGATCCGGATCTGGCTCTTTACGATGTCGATTCCCGTGACGCACTCCGTAACGGGGTGCTCCACCTGAATGCGCGCATTCACCTCGATGAAGTAGAGCTGCCCGCACTCGGCGTTCATCACGAATTCGACCGTCCCGGCGTTCACGTAGCCCAGCGACCTCATGGCCTCGCGCAGGGCGCTGGAAATCCGCGCGCGCACTTCGGGCGTCACGCAAAGCGCCGGCGCCTCTTCGATCAGCTTTTGGTGCCGCCGCTGTATGGTGCATTCGCGCTCGCCGAGCACCTCGACGTTGCCGTGCTGGTCGGCCAGCACCTGGAACTCGATGTGGCGCGCCGACTCTATGTACTTCTCCAGGTAGACATCCGGACAGTTGAAGGCGGCTGCCGCCTCCTGCTGCGCCTGGACAAACAGGCCGGGCAGCTCCTCCGGCGTGCGCACGATGCGCATCCCGCGTCCGCCGCCGCCCGCCGTCGCCTTCAGGATCACCGGGTAGCCGATCCTCCCGGCCACGTCCAGCGCCTCCTCGGGCGATTTCAGAACGCCATCGGATCCCGGCAGCGTGGGCACCCCGGCCGCCTTCATGGCGGCGCGCGCGCGGTCCTTGAGTCCCGTCAGCCGCATCACTTCGGGCGGCGGCCCGATGAACTTGATGCCCGACAGCTCGCAGACTTCCGCGAAATCCGCGTTCTCGCTGAGGAAGCCGTAGCCCGGGTGGATGGCATCCACGTTGGCGATCTCCGCGGCGCTGATCACCGCGGGTATATCCAAATAGCTCAGGCTGCTCTTGGCCGGACCGATACAGATGGCCTGGTCGGCGAACCTGGCGTGCAGGCTGTGCCGGTCCGCTTCGGAATAGACCGCGACGGTCTTGATCCCGAGCTCCTTGCAGGCGCAGATGACGCGGAGAGCAATCTCCCCCCGGTTGGCAATCAGTATCTTTTCAAACATGCCTGCGATCAGGAGGTGGGACGGATGGCGAACAGGGCTTCGCCGTACTCGACCGGTTGGGCGTTGTTGACGAGTTTGTTGATGACGACGCCGCCGACTTCGGCCTCGATCTCATTCATCAGCTTCATGGACTCGATGATGCACAGCACATCGCCCGGTTTCACGACGTCGCCTACCTTGATGAAGGGCGCCGCGCCGGGCGAAGGCGCCTCATAGAAGGTTCCGACAATCGGCGACTTGACTGTCACCACGGTTGGGTCGCTCAGCGGGTCCGTTGGCGCCGGGGTAGCAGGCGCCGCAGGAGCGGGGACCGTCGCTGGCGCGGGGGCAGCCGCGGCGCCGGCCTGCTGGGCAACGTGGTGGCCGGAGCGCGATTCAGCCTGGGCCGGCACAACGTACTCATGCACCTGGGCCCGGTTGGCGCGGCGAATCCGCACCCTGTTATCACCGCGCTGCACTTCCAGTTCGGCTATGCCCGTGTCGGTGACAACTTTAATCAACTCTCGAATTTCGTCCAATGTCATGGCTATCAGAACGGCAACAACAACAACTCTTTGGAGGTGGGCGTCAGGATCCGGCATCCCGACCCGGTGACCACTACGGTATCTTCGATGCGTACTCCTCCGAACCCTTCCAGATAAACGCCGGGCTCCACGGTGATGGTCATGCCCGCGGCAAGCACCGTCCGGTCGCGCTTGCCGATCCGGGGCGGCTCATGGATCTCCAGCCCCAGGCCATGGCCTGTGGAGTGTACGAAAGCCGCGCCCAACCCTGCTGCGCGCAGCACCTGGCGGGCGGCGCGGTCAACCTGTTCGGCCCGGACGCCCGGCCTCACCGCATCCAGCGCGGCAAGCTGGGCTTCCAGAACGGCTTGGTACAGCCGCTTGACCTTGGGGCCGGGCTTCCCCAGGAAGGCCATCCGCGTCATGTCGCTCGCGTAGCCCTCCCGGCTGGCGCCCACGTCTACTAATAGTAACTGATTCTTTCCCAGTCTATTGGAGGTGGGGCGGGCGTGGGGCAAGGCAGAGCGCGGTCCGGCGGCGATAACGGGTTCGAAAGAAGGCTTTTCCGCTCCTAAACGGCGCATTTGGTACTCGAACTCGGCCGCCAGTTCGAATTCGCTCATTCCCGGGCGGGCGCGGCGCATGGCTTTTTCATACGCCTGCGAATTCAGCCGGACCGACTGCTCGATCAGGGCGATTTCGGCCTCGGACTTCACCATCCGGATGATCTCGACCAGCCCGGATACAGGCGTCAGCGACGCGTTCAGCGTGAGGCCGATCCGGAGCTGCTCGTAGGCCTCATAGGAGACGCGGCCGGCTTCGAAGCCCAGGTTTTTCAGCTTTTTGCCTGCGGCGAACTTCATCAGGGCGGGGTAGAGCGCACCGCGCGCCACCTTCACCCGGCAATCCGTTTCCTGAGCGGCCTGGATCTCGTAGCGGGGGTCGGTGAACAGGACCGTTCCGCCCGGCCAGACCAGCAGCGCGCCGTTGCTGCCGGTAAACCCGGACAGATACCGCACGTTGGGCGCGGAAGCGACGATCAGCGCGTCCAGCTTCCTTTGCGCCAGCGCCTCGAGGACGGGGCGGCGGCGGGATTCGAATTCACTGAGAGCGCCAGGCATGCGTTAGCGTTGCGCCTCGTGTGCGTTCCGCAGCGGAGTAAAGTACGGGCTTCCGGCAGGTTGGGACGCGTCCATGGCTGTTCCTAGCTGCCGGGGATGAGCAGCAGCTTGCCGCTTGTTTTCCGGCCTTCGAGGTCACGGTGGGCCTGGGCGGCCTCTGAAAGCGGGTAAGTCTTGTCGATGCGCACCTTCAGCTTGCCCGAGTCCACCCAGCCAAGGACGTCGTCGGCGCGCCAGAGCAGCTCGAGCCGCGTCGCGCAGTAATCCTGAAGCTTGGGCCGGGTCACAAACAGAGAACCCTTCTGATTGAGCAGCAGCAAGTCGAACGGAGGCACAGGGCCGCTCGACTGCCCGAAGGAGACCAGCATGCCCCGGGGGCGGAGCGAGTTGAGGCTTTTCATGAAAGTGGCGGCGCCCACGGAATCGTAAACGACGTCCACTCCGCGCCCGCCGGTCAGGCGCTTCACTTCGGGCTCGAAGTCCTGACGGGTGTAGAAGATTACGGCGTCGGCGCCGGCTGCGAGGGCGAGGTCCGCCTTGGCCTGCGTGGAAACGGTGCCGATCACGCGCCCGCCCTGCATCTTGATGATTTGCGTCAGCAGCAGCCCGACGCCTCCTGCGGCGGCGTGAACAAGCGCGGTTTCACGCTCCTTGATGGGGTAGGTGGAAAGGGCGAGGTAGTGGGCGGTCATGCCTTGCAGCATGACGGCGGCAGCGGTCTGGAACTCGATGCGGTCGGGGATTTTGACGAGAGCGGACGCCGGAAGCGCCGCGTACTCGGCGTAAGACCCGCCGCCCCAGGCCCAGGCGACGCGGTCGCCAGGGGCGAACTCGCGCACGTCGGGGCCGACGGCCTCCACAGTGCCCGCGCCTTCCATGCCCAGGGCAATGGGTGTGGGGAGCTTGTAAAGCCCGGTCCGGTGGTAGATATCGATGAAGTTCACACCAGCGGCGGCGACTTTGACAAGCGCCTGCCCGGGGCCGGGAGCCGGCGTGGGTACTTCCTCATATCGCAACTGATCCGGGCCACCACAGGCGTGGACAAGGATGGCTTTCATGACGCTGATCTACTTGTGTACCACATAAGAGGGCCGCGCTGCGGCCGCTCCAAGAGATTTTATGAGCAACACAGCTATGGGTGGAACAGAAAATTTTCGAACTGCCAGGGGTCGTCCCCGTTCATTTTTGCGGCGGCGCTCTCTTTGAAGAACACGCGGCGGCCCTGAAGCGGCGTCCAGTCGACCGGCTCCGAGACGAACTGGCCGAGGTACGGCGCGGCAATGCTGAGGATCTCCTCGTGCGGCAGGTCCTCCGGGAAGCAGAGGCCCTTGCTCGGGTTCTGAATCGCCCAGAGCACGCCGGCAATCACTCCGGCGGCGACCTGCGCCGCCGTCGCGCTCACGTTGGGGACGATCTTTCTCGCCTCCTCGATGGAGAGAATGGAACCCGTCCACCAGGACTTGAACGGGTGGCCCATGATAAGCGCCCCAATGGCGTCCGTGCCGGAATGAATGTCCTCGGCCATGATGCGCTCGACCGGATGCAGCTCATAGTTGCGGCACCTCAGCTCGTGAAGCGAGATGAGCGACTCCGCGCACGGCAGGTAGGCGTAAAGGACCGTGGGCCGGTAAACTGTCTTGCCGTTTTCATGCACGGTCAGCGCATGGGAAAGCCCGAAGCACTCGCCGTGAGTGATGGCCATGCCGACAATCTCGCCGTGCGGCACCCAGGAGCGCACCCACGTGTTCATCCCCATTCGCGGGAGAATCAGCACGTTCCGGGGACCGAAATCCGGCTGCACGGCCGAGTGCGGGCGAACCATTTCGTGCGTGCCCCAGCCGAACTCGCTGGGAGAAATCGATTCGTCCCACATGGCCTCGACGCTCCAGGTCCCGACGAACTGGTCGGGTGTCTTCGGGGTACTGGCGCGCTGGGTGTCCCGTTCGCTGCAATGAATCACTTTGACGCCGAGTTCACGCGCCAGATTCGGGAAATCACCTCGTTCGAGGGCCGCTTCGATATGTCCCTGCCGCCCGTTGGACAGGCGATTTTCGCGGAGCACCCGCATGGCGATATCGATCAGGCCCTTTTTGACGAACGACGAAACCAGGCCGGGGTTTGCGCCGTGGTCGAGAACGGCGGTCGGCGCGCCGCGCCATTTCGAAGCCAGCTCAAGCGCGCGGACATAGCGGCAATAAAGGGACTTTTCGATTACGGATTTTGTTTGAAGACCGTCGGATGGGCCCCAGGTCTCCAGCGACGTATTGACATAAAGAACCTTGTTCTTGTGGGCCCACTCCGCCATGGCGAAGAAGTCGGTGCTCCACGCCAAATCGATGATGAGGCCGCCGGGGCCCACGGCCTGCGACAGCAGGCAGGAGAAATTCTCCGGTGTCACCCGCTCTTTCACAAAGCGCACGGTGCCCGTCTCCAGCCACGGTCGGAGCGCCTCGGTCCGGTCGCAGAAATCGATCACAGTGATCTGCCCCGGCCGAACATTCACATGTTTCATCAAGAGGGGCAGAGCAGCCTGGGCCACGATCCCATAGCCCGTGATTACGATTCTGTGCTCGAAATCGAGTTTCTTCATTCTCATCAACCCCGATCATGTGATTTCATCTGCGGTTCGCCCGGCGCAAAACCCGCCGGCGCCAGAGTCTCGGGCGGTAAGACGCCGCCCAACGGGATACAAAATGGAGGGCCGCTGAGGCGACCGGAATGTCCGGATCGCCCACGAGGCGGAGTTGAGGCAGGAAAGAAAGAAGCCAACCGCTCCGGCTTACAGGCTTCGCGCCGGATTCGGGCGGTGTGCTCCCACAAACGCTCGATATTGCTCTCTCCAATTTTGAGGTGGAGGTTCTGCATCTTCACTCAGTGAGTCCCGGCGCCGGGAACATAAACTCGAGTTTTGTTTTAGCGCTTTCGTTCGCATTTCAAAGCATGCCGCTGCCGCGATCAGCCGCGGACGGCTCCCCGCATGGATTCGTAATGATGCAAGTCCCGAAGGAAACGATTTTATTCGATTATTGGAACAGTTTGTATGAGCACGAACGCTGCCAATCGCGAGAAAGCTTCACGTACTCCCTCCGGGCGCGTATCTTTGCCCGGAAACCGCCAACAGTGTGCGTTTTCGCACAACGACCTGGAGGGAGTTGGAGTTCTTGCGGACTTGCTTGCGGACGTTGAGCTGGGTCAGAAGCCGCAGTTCCTGGCCGCCCGCCGCAGGTGGACGGCTGCCGCGTAAAGGAGCAGGTAAAGCAGCGTGAAGGGGAACAGCGCCAGCCGGGCGAGGCTGCGCAGGGCGCCCGGTCCGGCCAGGCCGGTTCTCAGCAAGGCGAAGTAGGCGATGATGCGCCAGTTGCTGTAGTCGAACCAGAAATAATCGCCGTTTTCGTTGATGATGAAGACCTTGGCCGGGAGGCGGGCAGCCAGCGCCCACTTCCAGCGGGTCATGATGGGCTCGCCGGAACAGATGATTCCCAGGGCGGGGTAGCGGCGCGCCAGCAGTTCGCCGCAGAGGCGCTTGAAGCCGGCGCGCCCGGGGTAATTCGAGACGTGAAAGACCACGGTCTCCGGCGCGGACCCCCCGGGCGAGCCGGCGTAGCAGGTGACGATATCGATCTGGAGGTTGTCCCCGTGGTTGCGGCGGAGCACGGGCAGAACGCGCTCGGCAATACCGCGCGATCCGCTTTCGACCAGCAGCACGCGGTCGAACTTCGGGATGCGCCTACGGAAGACGTAGCGCAACGCCTCAGACCCCCCAGCAGTAGTCCTCGACCGCCTTGGAAAGGGCTTCGTCCGTTTCGGTAAGGCGCATCAACTCAAGCCGGATGGCGTCGACCATGGCGCGCCAGCTTGCTTCGATGACGTTATCAGACACGCCGACGGTGCTCCAGGACCGTTGATGATCGGACCATTCGATCAGCACCCGAACCCTGGCCGCGGTGCCTTTCTTGGGTTCGAGGACGCGCACCTTGTAATCGGTGAGGCGCACCTCGGCGATGCTGGGATACAGGGTGGAAAGGCACTTTCGCAGGCAGAGGTCGAGCGCATGGACGGGGCCGTTGCCCTTGGCGGTGGCGCTATGGATTCCGTCCTGCGCCTTCAGCACGACGGTGGCTCTCGTGAGCGAATCGTTGTCGTCCACTTTGGTGACGATCTCGGAACTCAGGAGCTCGAAGAACCTTACGCCGGGGCGCAGCGCCTCGCGGACGAGCAGTTCGAAGGTGCCCTCGGCGGCCTCGAGTTCGTAGCCTTCGTACTCCATGTGCTTGATCCGCTCGAGCAGTTCGCCGCGCGCTTTTTCGTCGAGGCGGTCGGCGATGCCGTGCTGCTTGAGCTTGTAAAGAATGTTGGCGCGGCCGGAAAGGTCGCTGAGCAGCACCCGCTGGCGATTGCCGACGCGCGCGGGATCGACGTGCTCGTAGGTGGCCGCGTCGCGCAGAATGGCGCTGACGTGGACGCCTCCTTTGTGCGCAAACGCGCTGTGGCCGACGTAGGGCTGGTCGCCGCGGAGCGGGAGGTTTGCCAGTTCCGCGATGAACCGGGCGACCGGAGCGAGGTTGGTCAGCCTCTCCGGACCGATGACGGTGTGGCCGAGCTTCAACTCCAGGTTTGCGATGGCGGAACAGAGATTGGCGTTGCCGCACCGCTCGCCATAGCCGTTCATGCATCCCTGGATGTGCGTGGCGCCCTGCTCGACGGCCGCGATGGTGTTGGCCACGGCGCAATCGGAGTCATTGTGCGCGTGGATACCAATGATGCCGTCGAAGCGCTTCCGGACTTCGGCGACGATTTCCGTCACCCTGCCGGTGAGCGTTCCACCGTTGGTGTCGCACAGGCACAGAATGTCGGCGCCCGCTTTTTGGGCCGCTTCGAGCGCGCGCAGCGCGAACGCCGGGTTGCTGTTGTAGCCGTCGAAGAAGTGCTCGGCGTCGAAGATGACCTCTTTGCCGTGATCCTTGAGATAGCGCACGGTCTCGAAGATCAGCTTGAGGTTCTCTTCCTCGGAGATCTTGAGCGCGCGGCGGGTGTGCAAGTCCCACGTCTTGCCAAAGATCGAGATGGTAGGGGTGCCGGCTTCGAGCAGCGCCTTGACGTTCGGGTCCTGGTCGACGCGATTCTTGGCGAAGCGCGTGGAGCCGAACGCGGTGAGCCGGGCGTGCTTGAGCTTGAGGTCCTTCGCGCGCGAGAAGAATTCCTTGTCGCGCGGATTGGAGCCGGGCCAGCCTCCCTCGATGTAGTCGATTCCGAGTTCGTCGAGTTTCAGAGCGATCGCGATCTTATCCTCAACGGTAAAAGATATGGATTCACCTTGCGTGCCGTCGCGCAGCGTAGTGTCGAGAACAGAAATTTTCATGTTGGTTTACTAAAAAGGGCAGCCGCGCCTGGCGGCTGCCCCGCAATTTACCTTGCGCCTGTAGTCTGGGCCGTATCGTCCTCGGGGACGCCGGCTTCCTTTTTCTTCTTGAGAAATGGCATCATCTCGCGCAGTTCGCGGCCAACCGTTTCAATGGGCTGCGTGCGCGCCGCCTCGCGCATGGCGAGAAAGTTTTTGCGGCCGGACTTGTTTTCCTCGATCCACTCCTTGGCGAACTGGCCGGACTGGACCTCGGCGAGGATCTGCTTCATGGTCTCGCGTACGCGGCCGTCGATGACGCGGGGACCGCGCGTATAGTCGCCGTACTCGGCGGTATCGGACACGGAGAAGCGCATGTAGGCGAGGCCGCCTTCCTGGATGAGATCGACGATCAGCTTGAGCTCGTGCAGGCACTCGAAGTAGGCGATCTCGGGGGCGTAGCCGGCCTCCACCAGCGTTTCAAATCCGGCGCGGATCAACTCGGAGACGCCGCCGCAGAGCACGGCCTGCTCGCCGAACAGGTCGCTCTCCGTCTCTTCCTTAAAGGTGGTCTCGATCACGCCCGCTTTCAGGCAGCCGAGGGCGAGGGCATACGCGAGAGCGGTCTGGAGCGCCTTGCCGGAGGCATCCTGCTGGACGGCGACAAGGGCGGGAACGCCGACGCCTTCCAGGAACAGCTCGCGCACGCGGTGTCCCGGGGCCTTCGGAGCGATCATCGAGACGTCCACGTCCTTCGGCGGCACGATCTGGCCGAAGTGGATGTTGAATCCGTGGGCGAACATGAGGGTCTTGCCGGCTTTCAGGTTCGGGGCGATGGCTTCGTTGTACACGCCGGGCTGATGGTGATCGGCGACGAGCACCATGATGATGTCGGCGCGTGCAGCCGCTTCGGCGGCGGTCATCACGGGGAGTCCGGCGGCCTTTGCCTTGTCCCAGTTGGCGGTGCCGGGGAGTTCGGCGACGACGACGTCGACGCCGGAATCCCGGAGGTTCAGCGAGTGGGCGTGGCCCTGGCTGCCATAGCCGATGATGGCAACGGTGCGGCCTTTCAGATCATTCAAATTTGCATCTTTTTCGTAGTAGCGTTTTGCCATGAATTACTCCGTTGTGACTACTTCCTTGGTTTTGAGCGCTTCGTTCCGTGTGGGAATCGGAGGGGAGAGGCGCAGTTTCTTGGGTTCGAGCGAAACGGCGAGAAGCCCCGAACGGGTGACCTCGATCTCGCCATAGGCCCGCATCACATCAATGAACTCGTCGAGCTTTTCCGGGTCGCCGCTGGCCTCCAGCGCGAAGCCTTCCACCGAGGAGTCCACCACGCGCGCTCCGAAGATTTCGGCCTCCTTGAGAATGGCGGTACGGCTTTCCATCGGTGCGCGGACGCGGAGCAGAACCATCTCGCGCAGCACGGCGGGGCCGTCCGTGAGGTCCGAGGCCTGCAGCACGTTGATGAGCTTGTTCATCTGTTTGATTACCTGGGCGCGCAGGGAGGGTTCAACATCCACCACGATGGTCATGCGGGAGAGCGTCGGATCGAGCGTGCGCGCGACCGTCAGGCTTTCAATGTTATATCCGCGGGCGCTGAGTACGCCGGTGATGCGCATCAGTGCGCCGGGCTTGTTCTCGACTAAGAGCGATATGACTTGTAGCATCGAATCACCTTTACAATTCGGCTCTATTTCGGCACCGGAACGGGCTTGGGCGGCGCCAGCACCATCTCATTGAGGGCCGCGCCCGCCGGGACCATCGGGTACACGTTCTCGCACTGCGAAACCTTGACGTTAAGCAGGTACGGACCCGGCTCGCGCACCGCTTCCTCGAGGGCGGGCCGGACTTCCTCCGGCCGCTCGATAGTGCGGCCCTTGATCCCGTAAGCAGCGCCCAGTTTCTCGATGTCCGGAAAGGCTTCCAGCTCGACGGCGCAGGTCCGGTTATTGTAGAACAGCTCCTGCCACTGCCGCACCATGCCGAGACAGCCGTTGTTGCAGACTATGATTTTCACCGGCAGGCCGTTGCTGGCAATCGTCGCCAGCTCGGCAACCGACATCTGGAATCCGCCATCGCCCACAACGGCAAAGACAAGCTTGTCCGGGTTGGCGACCTGGGCGCCCATGGCCGCGGGCAGGCCGAAGCCCATCGAGCCGAGGCCGCCGGAGCTGAGCCACAGGCGCGGCTCTTCGAAACGGATAAATTGGGCGGCCCACATCTGGTGCTGGCCGACATCGCTGGCGACGATGGCCCGCCCGTTCGCCAGGCGATTGATTTCCGTCATCAGGTGCTGCGGTTTGATCTCGTGGGCGGACATGGCGGGCACGAGCGGGTGCTCTTCCTGCCACTGGCGGATCTGGCGCCACCAGGCGCGGCGGCTCTCCGCCCTGACGTCGCGCATCTTCGGTTCCAGTTCGCGCAGAACTTTGATGATGCGCCTGAGCACGCGCTTGGCGTCGCCGACGATCGGCAGATCCGGCACGCGGTTCTTGCCGATTTCGGCGGGGTCGATATCGACGTGGATGACCTTGGCGCGCGGGGCGAAGGCGGAGAGGCGGCCGGTGACGCGGTCATCGAAGCGGACGCCGAGGGCGATGAGAAGATCGCACTGGGTCATGCCCATGTTGGCGGCGTAGCTGCCGTGCATCCCGGGCATGCTCACAAAATTCGGGTGGCTGCCAGGAAGCGCGCCCAGACCCATCAGCGTGCAGACGGTGGGGATATCCACCAGCTCAACCAGTTCCCGCAGCTCGGCGGAAGCGCCCGATGAGACGATGCCGCCGCCTGCGTAGACGAAGGGCCGTTCGGCGTCCCAGATCATCTGCGCGGCGCGCCGGATCTGGCCGGTGTGGCCCTCGCCGGGCACCTTGTAGCCGGGCAGGTGAATGGCCGAGACCGGGGAGTAGTGGGCCTGCCCCTGGAAGACGTCCTTCGGGATGTCGATCAGGACCGGGCCGGGGCGGCCGCTCGCGGCAATGTAGAACGCCTCATGGACGATTCGCGGGAGTTCGTTGATGTTCTTGACCAGGTAGTTGTGCTTCGTGCAGCTACGCGTGATGCCGAACGTGTCGGCCTCCTGGAAAGCGTCGCTGCCGATCAGCTTGCTGTGGACCTGCCCGGTGATGGCGACCACGGGGATGGAATCCATCATGGCGTCCACGAGCCCGGTGACCAGGTTGGTGGCGCCGGGGCCGGAGGTGGAACAGCAAACGCCAACGCGTCCCGTGGAGCGGGCGTAGCCGGAAGCTGCGAACGCCGCGTTCTGCTCGTGACGTACGAGTACGTGGCGCATGGGGTGGTCATAGACCGCGTCATATAAGGGGAGGGTTACGCCTCCGGGGTAGCCGAAGAAACAATCGACCCCCTCGCGGACCAGGCATTCCAGCAGCATTCGCGCGCCGCTCATCAAATTCGACATTCACTCTCCTAACTCTTTGGGGTGGGCTGCGGGGCAGCCGACCCGAATTTCGAATAAAACGAACTACCAATAAAAAAGGCCATCGGCCGGATTTGATTTCTCCCGCCGATGGCCTTTCAGAATCCCTACAGGCCGAATCAGGCGGGGTCCGGTACAGCGACCCCGATGATAATGGCGATGATAATTACGGAAAGTACAGCCTGTGAGGGCACACTGTGGAGGGGTGACTCACTCAATTGACCGAATTGGGGAGCCTCTCCCATCCCTTTTTGAGCAGAATAGCGTATACAGGGGCGGCAATGCAAGAGCCGCCAGAGAAGTTCGCCGGAGCGCAGCGGCGGCGCGGCCACGCAGGATCCCGGACGGCGCGGGAGAAGCGCCCGCGAGTCACCGGAGCCGGGCCGCGGCAATTCCCTCAATTTACTTGGACTTGCGCGCGGGATCGTGCTTCAGCGGCTCTTCCCATCGCACTGCGTGGGTCAGGCCGCACCTGGGGCAATTGTAAAAACCGCGAATGGGCCACATCGGGGCCGGGTGCATCAGTCGACACCACACCTGACGCAGTCTGAACCATGCATCTCTCATAGGTTTGCCGGATCACCAACTGTCAGGGGGAACGAGCTGCCGGGATCGCAGGCGGTCAGGGCGGGCCGCCGGATCCGCAGGAGCGCTTTTTGAATCATACTATTTGGATTTGCCGATGGGAACTCCCCGCGAGTCGAAAACTGGCATTCCCGGCCGGCTTCCCCGAATCCCCCGCGCGTAATTCCGCCGCCAGCAACGGCATGACGCTGGTCTAAGCTGGAGTCATGCGTCCATTTGCCATTTTATTGTTGCTTGGTGTATCCACTTGCGCCGCGGAGGTGCATAGCTTGACCTTGCGCCAGGCGGTGGAGCTGGCGCTCAAGCAGAGCCCGGACGTGGTGCTGGCGCGGCTGGACGAGGTGAAGGCCGAGCAGGCGGTGAAGTTCGCGCGCGATCCGTTTGTCCCCAAGCTCCTGGTAGCGAGCGGCCTGGCCTACAGCAGCGGGTTCCCGATGAGCATCGAAGGCGCAACCCCTTCGATTATCCAGGCCAGGGCAATCGCGTCCGTGTTTAACAGGCCGCTCAGTTTCCGCCTCGCGGCCGCCAGAGAGAACCAGCGGGGCGCCGCTTACGACGCCGCCGCCAAGCGGAGCGAAGTGGCTTACCGGACCGCCGAGCTGTACGTGGACGCGCAGAGGGCCGCGCAGATGGCGGCCGTGATCGCTCCCGAGGCGAAGTCGCTGGAAGCGGTGCTGGAGATGGTTCGCGCGCGCGTCGGCGAGGGCAGGGACTTGCCGATCGTATTGCGCCGCGCCGAGCTGAATCTGGCGCGGGCGCGCTACCGGGAGCAGGTGATCCAGGCGAATCTGCGCAGCGCGCAGAGCGCCCTGGCTGCGGTGCTCGGACTGGACCCGGAGGATGAAGTACGGCCGGTGGATGCCGAGACGGACGCCATTAATCTCCCGATTCCCGACTCGGCCGACGAGGCGGTGAAAGCGGCCCTGGCCGAGAACCGGGAGCTGAAGGCGCTTCAAGCGCGGCTGGCGGCCAAGGGGTTCGACATAAAAGCCGAACGCGCGGCCTGGCTGCCTCAGCTCGACCTCGTGGCGCAGTACGCCCTGTTGGCCCGGTTCAATAACTATGACGAGTTCTTCCGCAAGTTCCAGCGGAACAACGGCCAGCTCGGAGTGTCCGTGGTCCTGCCGCTCTTGAAGGGGCCTGCCTCCAGCGCAGCGGTGGCGCAGGCGGAGGCGGAAGCCGCCCAGTTGAGGACCCAGTTCCGCACCACGCGCCAGCGGATCGAGGCCGACGCGCGGCGGGCATATGAAGAGGTGCAACTGGCGCAGACCGCGCTCGATATCGCCCGCGCCGATCTCGAGGTCGCCCGGGATCAGGTTTCCATTCTGCTGGCTCAGATGCAGGAGGGCCGCGCGCCGCTGCGCGAGGTGGAAGAAGCCAGAGTCCTGGAAACCGACAAATGGATCGCGTTTTACGATGCCCGGGCGAACCTGGCCAAGGCCAGGCTGGCGCTGCTCAAGCAGACCGGCGAACTGCTGGCTGCTCTGAGGTAAGTGGGTGCAAAACCAGCCATTTCGTACTATTACGCTGCAGTTGTCCGGCTAGCCGTTTTCCATTGCAGACCTGGACCGAATTGTGATGACATGGGAATCGATCATGTGGAACCACGTAAGGCTGTGCTCGTATCTGCTGGCTTTTTCGCTGGCTGTGACGGCCCTATCGTGCAGCCGCGATCCGAACGTTGTCAAGGTTAAGTATCTGCAGAACGGCAACCGGTACTTTGAAAACGGCAAGTACAAAGAAGCCTACATCATGTACCGGAATGCTTTGAAGAAGGATCCCCGGTACAGCGAGGCCTACTACCGGGTGGGCCTGGCCGAGTTGCGGATGCAGCGCTATCAGGACGCGGCGCGCGACTTCCGGCGGGCGATCGACACGAATCCGGCCGCCATCGAACCCCGGGTCGAACTGGCGGAAATCTACCTGCTCAGTTACCTCAGCCCGAATACTCCGTCGCGCGAGCGGGAAACGCTGGCGCCACTGATCGAAGAGCTGGCCGACGACCTGCTGAAGCTGGAAGGCAAGTCGGCGCGCGGCTTGCGCCTGAAAGGATACCTGGAGCTGACGCGCAAACAGTTGCCCGAAGCGATCGCCTCTTTCCGGGAGGCCCACGAGATCTCTCCGTATAAGCCCGAAATCGTGCTTCCGCTGGCGCAGGCTTTGTACGCCGCGGGCCAGACCGCCGAAGCCGAGAGGCTCGGCCGGGAGATGATCGCGAAGGATAAGACGTTCGGGGCCATATACGACCTGCTCTATCTCCACGCGATGCGCGCCAACCGGGTCGACGAGGCCGAACAGATCCTCAAGCTGAAGGTGGCTAACAATCCGAAAGAGGGCGACTACCTGCGCCAGCTCGCCGGCCATTACTACTCCGTGAAGCGGCAGCCGGAGATGAAAAGCGCGCTCGACAGGCTGGCCTCCAAGGAGTTCCCCGACGGCTACAAGAAGGCCGGAACTTTCTACCGCGCCATCCGCGACTATGACAACGCGATTCGCGTGTTCCAGGAAGGCGCGGCTGCCGAACCGGACCAGAAGAACGAGTACATGAAGAACGTCGCCGGCGTGCTTGCTCTGCAGGGCAAGGACGCGGAAGCCATCCGGATCCTGGAGGAGGTTCTGCAGAAATCTCCGAAGGACGACCAGGCGCAGGCGATGCGCGCGGCCCTGCTGGTACACGGCGGCGATCCGAAACAGGTCCAGGCGGCGGTGAACGACCTTCAACAGGTGGTGACTCGCTCGCCGTCCAACCCGGTGGTGCGGTTCAACCTGGGACGTGCGCTGGTCGCCAAGGGTGACCTGGAGCAGGCCAAAGTGCAGTTCCAGGAAGCCGCGCGGCTGAGGCCCGACTACGTCGCGCCGAAGCTGGCGCTGGCTACGCTGGCCACTCACCGCAGAGACTTCGGCGCGGCGATCCAGAACGCCGATGAAGTGTTGAAGCTGGAACCGGGCAATATCGGAGCCCGGCTGATCCGAAGCAGCGCTCTGGCCGCCGTGGGCAACCGGGACCAGGCCCGCCAGGAACTCGAGGCCACCTTGAAAATGGCTCCCGAGTCACGGGAGGCGCTGATACAGCTTGGGATGCTCAATCTCGCCGACAGGCGATACTCGGAAGCCGAGAAGATTTTCACCAAGCTCTACGAGGCCGATCGCGACGACCTGCGCGGGCTGATGGGGTTGAGTGAAACCTACGCCGGGCAGGGGAACTACGACAGGGCGATGCAGCTTCTGGAAAAGGAACTGGCCAGGCGGCCCGGCACGGCGCAGATCCAGCTCGCGCTCGGCAACCTTGCCTATCGCGCCAAGCGATACGATCAAGCGGTCAGGAACTACCAGGAGATACTCAAGCAACAGCCAAACGACGGGGGCGTGTACCTGCGGCTCGGCGAGACGTATCGCGTGATGGGGGACACCAAGTCCGCCATGGATGCGTTCCGGAGAGCCAAAGAACTGCTTCCCAGCGATGCCCAGCCCGCGCTTCAGCTTGCGCTGCTGCTGGACAGCGCCGGGCAGTACGAAGATGCCCGGTCGGTTTACGAGCAGGTCTTAAGGATTCAGCCCGATAACCCGGTAGCACTCAATAACCTCGCCTACCTGATCGCGGAAGCCGGAGGCGATCTGGATCAGGCGCTGGCCATGGCCGAGCGCGCCCGGCAGAGGCTGCCCACCGACCTGAACGTTGCCGACACGCTGGGATGGATCTATATCAAAAAGGGACTCAATGACAACGCGATCGCGATCTTCCGCGACCTTGTGACGAGGAAGCCGGACGTATCCACGTTCCGCTATCACCTGGGCATGGCGCTATACACGAAGGGCGATAAGGCCCAGGCGCGGAAAGAACTTCAGGCGGCGCTGCAATTGAAGCCCTCGCCGGCCGAAGCGGCGAAGATCAAAGAGCTGATGGACAAATTAGGCTGAGCCGCCGATAGATCCATCGTGCAACAGTACGAGAAATCGTGGCGCTATGTAGCGCCGTTCGCCGTGCTGATGGCCCTGCTGGGCGTGGGCCACGCGCTTAAGCTCAGTCCCCTCTACGCCTACCCTCTGCGAACGGTTGTAGTGGCCGTGGTGCTGCTGGTGTGCTCGCGCAGGCTGGTGCGGTTGAAACCGTCGGCGCCGGTGGCGAGCGTGCTGGTGGGGCTGGGCGTGTTCGTGGTTTGGATCGGCGTTGACCTGCTGTGGCCGGAATACCGCTCTCATTGGCTATTTACCAATTTCCTTAGCGGTGAACCGAACTCGGCGGTCCAGGGCGGCTCGCTGCTCTATGTGCTGTCTCGCGTGTGCGGCTCGGTGCTGCTGGTGCCCGTTGTGGAAGAGCTGTTCTGGCGGGCGTGGCTGGTGCGCTGGTTGATTGCTCCGCATTTCGAGAAGGTGCCGCTGGGGACCTACCGCCCAATGGCATTCTGGGTAACGGCGCTCCTGTTCGCCTCCGAGCATGGCGCTTTCTGGGACGTGGGTCTTGCAGCGGGAATCGCCTACAACTATTGGATGATCCGCACGCGCAGCCTCGCCGATTGCATCCTTGCCCATGCGGTGACAAACGGGGTGCTCGCGGCTTACGTTCTTCTGGCCGGGAAATGGCAGTACTGGCTGTGAAGCTCAGGCGCGAGAGGTTTCAGGGCCCGGCTCAGCCTGCCGCGGGGCGGGGGGTGCTTCTTGTCTTGGCATCAGAATCCACGCGGCGATATAAACCAGCAGCAGCAAGCCTCCGGTGAGGATCAGGGCCGCGAGCCAGAGAATACGCATCAGCGTGACATCAACACCGAAGTAGTGGGCAAAGCCGGCGCACACGCCGGCGATTTTTTTGTCATACATCGGCCGGCTCAGCGTTGACGGCGTGGCGCGCCTGTAAGCCGGATCCGTGGACAGACCACACCTGGCGCAGAAGATGTCGCCTTCCCTCATCTGGTGCCCGCACCTTGTGCAATACATCCTTTGTCCTCCCCTATTCAGTACGCCGTCCGAAAGAAAATTGTTCCCGGCCCGGAGCGGCACATCGCCGCGCAATTCTTCCTATTTCTGCCGACGGTAGGGCGTATGGGCGCGTTTCAGGCAAGGCTATGTGCCTCGCCTGCGGGGCTGGGGAGTCAGCTTTCCCAGTATCACGGGGTGCCGCGCTCCGGTCGCGCTGGGCAGGTTCGCGGGGCGCCCGCGCCAGGTCTCGTACGCAAGCACGGCGAAGGCGATGGCCTCCTTGGCATCCACATCGATTCCGAAATCCGAGGACCGGGCCAGAGCCGCTCCCGGCAGAAACGCCGCAAGATGCGCCATGAGAGTTGGATTGTGCGCCCCGCCCCCGGAGACGATCAACTCGTCGACCGGCATACGCGGGCGCACAAAGCGTTCGATCCCTTCGGCAATCGAGACGGCGGTGAGCGCGGTTGCGGTGGCGATCAGCGTGGGGAGCGGCAGGCCTGTCGCCAGCAGCCGTTCCACGAACGCCGCGCCGAACTGCTCGCGTCCCGCGGACTTCGGCGGGGCGGCGCTGTAATACGGCTGACGCAGCAGCCGGCCGAGCAGTCTGCGATCGATGGATCCCTGCCGCGCGATGCGCCCGCCGCGGTCAAAGCTGAGCTTCCCGCCGGTGTAGCGGGAAACCAGCGCGTCGATGACCATGTTGCCCGGACCGGTGTCGAACGCGATAACGTCCTCGGGCTGCGCCTGCGGCGGGATCGCGGTGATGTTGGCGATTCCGCCGATATTGAGCGCCACACGGCCGCGGCTGCGGCTCCGGTAGAGCAGGTAATCGACATAGGGGACCAGCGGCGCTCCGCGCCCGCCCGCGGCAATGTCGCGCGGCCGGAAATCGGAAATCACCGGGACGCCGGTGCGTTCGGCAATCACGGCCGCCTCGCCGATCTGCATGGTGTTGGCAACGGCCATGCCCAGAAACGGCGCCGGCTCGCCTTCATGGTAGATGGTCTGGCCGTGGCAGCCGATGAGCTCCAGGCTTTCGAGCGGAACCCCCTTTCGCCTGCAAGTTTCCAGCACGGCGCGCGCGTAGAGTTCGCCCAGCGCGAAGTTCAGCCGGGAGATGGCGGAGGTGTGCGTGTTGGCGTTGGAGACTCCGAGCAGCGCGTCGCGAACCGGCTTGGGATACGGAACGGAGTGGAACGCCACGGTCGAGATGCGCCGGAGACCGCGGATATCGACGATCGCCACGTCGATGCCATCCAGCGACGTTCCGCTCATAATGCCTGCAACTCTCATGGTTCCCAGTGTAGAGCCGGTGAAAACACAAACGCTTGTTGACGTTCTCCGCCGCGCCGCGCGAATATGAATTTTTCAATTATGAGCGGCTGTCACGAAGCTTTGCGCGGGTATCCCGTTGTGGTCCGGGTTCCGGTCATCTGGGGAGACCTGGACGCTTTTAACCACGTGAACAACACGGTGCACTTGCGATGGTGCGAGACGGCGCGCGTCGAGTACTTGATGCGGGTCGGGCTCTGGCCGGCTTTCCCGCTTGCCGGAATCGGGCCGATTATCGCAAACCTCAGTTGCGACTACCGCCGCCCCATCCATTTCCCCGATACGGTTCACATCGGCGCCCGCGTCACCCGCATCGGCAACACGAGCTTCCAGATGGAGCATACGATCGTCAGCGAAGCTCTGAACGCGGTGGCCGCGGAAGCCGATTCCACGATCGTCGTGCTGGACTACCAGGCTAAGAGGCCCGTGCCCGTGCCGCCCGAAGTAAGAAAGGCCATCGCCGGATTGGAAGGACGGGAATTTTAGCGGGCCTAAAGTCTTGCTTCCCAGCGGTCGATGTTACACCCACAACGCGAATTAGTCGCGTAGAATCGAGTAGCGGAGGAAATCATGCCGATAGCCGATTTATTGTTGCCCGAATTCGATCAAGAGATGGCCAACACGCGAAAGGTGCTGGAGCGGCTGCCCGAGGACAAGTTCGGCTGGAAACCGCATCCCAAATCGTTCACCATGGGGGCGCTGGCAACTCACGTGGCGACGGTGCCGTACTGGGCCGTCGTGATAATGGAAAAGGATTTCTTCGATCTGGCGGAGCCGGTCGAGAACCCGGAGGCCAAGACCACGGCGGAGCTGCTGGAGCGGTTCGATAAGTACACGGCTTGCGCCCGCGCGGCCATTGCCGGGGCGGCCGACGAACGGATGCATGAGACCTGGTCGCTGCGTTCGGGCGAGAAGGTGGTGCTTGCCATGCCCAGAATCGGCGTGCTGCGCACTCTCGTGATGAACCACGGCATCCACCACCGCGCGCAACTGGCGATGTACCTGCGGCTGAATGACGTCCCTGTGCCGCCGCTGTACGGGCCCTCGGCCGACGAACAGGCGGTCTAGGGCTACTGCACCCTCACGCGCACCGGAGCCTTGAGACGGAAAGTGAGTGCGGTTTCGGCGGGCAAGCGCACGTTCAGCTTGCCCGTTGCGGCCGCGCCTGCAGTTCCCGCGGCGGCGCCGGCTCCAGCGCCGATAGCCGCGCCCTTACCGCCGCCCGCAAGCGCTCCGATAAGCGCGCCGGCGGCCGCGCCTCCGCCGATCAGGGCGGTGTTCCGTTTCTTGTGAGCCTGGCTGGCCCGCGTGTGTGTGCCTGTGGAGAGGCGATACGTCTCGCCGTTCAACACGAATGAGTCCAGCGTGACGCCGAGATACGCGCGGCCCTTCAGCCGTCCGGACTGCTGGGATGTCGTCACGTGGCCGTTGAACGTCGTGCCGGCGGGGATCACGACTTCGCCGTCGACGGTCACCGGCGAAGCGAGCGTGGCTTCGAACCGGTCGCCGCTGCTGTTGCGTGCGGTGTCGAGAGTCTGGTCAAGCCGGACGCGGACGGCGGTTCCAGCCGGAATCACGGCGTAGCGCTCCACGGGCGGCGGCGGGGCCTCCGGAGTCTCCACGGCGGCAGGTTCCGCCGCGGCCGGTTGCTCCTCGACCGGCGGAGCTTTCGAGCATCCGAGAAGAGAGAGAAAAAGCGGCGCCAGCAGGACCAGGAACGCTTTGCGCATGAGCTTCACCGCTCCCGCGCTATGCAAGCTCCGTGCCAACCCGCAATTCATACAAACAAGCCTGAATAGCGCACAGTTAACTAGGAAATTCTGACCATAACAGGGAGAAATTGCACGATTTCAGGGCAGCGGGCTGCCGAGTTGGGCGTTGGGAAAGTAACGCCCGAGGATTTCGAGGAGGGTCGCTCCGGCAGCGGCCATGCCCTTCGCGCCGGTCTGGCACAGGCCGAAACCGTGCCCGGCGCCTGCGGCCCCTGGATCGCAATAGGAACAGGAGACGCGCGGCCCGCGGCGGCAGTAAGGGCACTCGACTTCGTAGTAGGGGTATTCATCCACGCCCGGATTGGCAAGCGCGCGCGTCCGGCCGCCGCAGCTTGCCGAAAACAGCGCCGGAATCGGAGCGCCCCTCCAGGTGAGCACCAACCCTCGGGTGCGACGGGCGGCAACGGCGGCGGGCGAATCCGGCTCCGGCGGCGAGCGCAGGAACTGGCAGTGCGTCGTATCGCAGAAATCGAAACCCTCGTGGCGGCCGCGCGCGGCGATATAGTACGAGCGCGTGGTAACTGCCTGCGCCATCAGCGCGGTCAAAGGAGCGCCGGGCGGACTCTCGGCTGCCACCGCCGACGCCACCGCGGTTTCGAGATCCATCGAAATGACCGCCGACAGCACGCCGCCGCTCTGCCTGATTTCGAGGTCCCCGCGATAGCGCCGTTCGATTTTCCCGGGTACGGCCAGAATGAAATCGCAGCCGCCCCGCGGCCAGGCGCGGAGCGCCCCCCGCGCGACGATCGACTGCCCGCCTTCGAGTACCGTCCGCTGCCCGTTCTGTTCCACAACCAACGCGCAGCCGGGAGCAGGGCGCACCACCAAAGTATCGGGCGCGAACAGCCCAAGCACGCCGATCCGAACGATGATCGCGGCGAGGAGCATCATTGGGGCAGTCCTGCCGCCGCAATTTCAGCGGCGCGAGCGCCGGTAGTCCCGTGCACTCTGACTAGCAACACGTACTTAGGCGACGCGGCGGGATACAGGAGAATCGCGAAACCATCTCCCGGGGCGCGCGGTTGGTGAACGCAGGGAGCGGTGCCCGTTTTCACCAGGCCGGACCCCGCGCCGATGCCGGTGCCCGAGACCGCTGAGAGCGCCAGCCCGCGCACCAGGACCGCCGCCGAGGGGTCCGACGCCATCCGGCAGTAGGCGCGGACGAGCGAAACCGGCGTGACCTTCCACGCCGAGCCGATTCCCACCAGCGCTTCGGCCGGAGCGTCCGCGGGCGGCGGTTCGACGCCATATCGCCGCGCCGCCGCGGCCACGTCCTCCACGCTCACGCCTTTCGCCAGGACGCGGAAGTAAGCATTGCAAGAGTGCGCCACGGCTTCCACGATCCCGACTTTTCCGTGCCCGCGCGGCAGCCAGCACCCCGAGTCTTTGCCGCACGCCAACTCCGGAAACCGGTTTCCGTGCGTTTCGCCGTAAGCCAGCGCGGTAAAGACTTTTACCAGCGAACCGGGCGCTACCGGCCGCGACGCGTCCGGCCAGCGCTCCCCTAAGATTTCGCCGGTGGACGCTTTCACAAACAGGTGGGAGATGTGGGGTTCGGAGAAGCGCTCGCCGAGCAGCCGTGCCACCGACTGCTCGTAGAGCGTCGCCGCCGCGAGAATCAGCAGGGCGAACTTCATGGCTGCCCCAGGCGGTAGGTGACGGTTTCCGTCACCGTGTTGCCCGCGTCCTCGCGCACGACTGCCATGGATTGCACGCGCCCCAGCGTCCGGCCCAGGCTGGCGATGTTTTCCGAGAAGAATCGCGGCTGGCGCTCCGGCCCGCGCGGTTCGCGGCTCGACACGCTGTCAATCAGAGTCGTCAGCCTCTCGAAGTTGGGGCGCTCAACGGCGGCATTGAACGCCGCGGCGTACGCGGCTCCACTGTTCGGCGCGGGTCCGGCGGCGCGCGTGGCCACCTTCTTCACAAGCTCCGCCGAGTTGCCGATGACAAGCACGCGCCCGCTGGTCTCAAACGCAATCCGTCCCAGGGGACCCGTTTCCGCCGCGGTGCTCAGCGCGTTGCGTACTGCGCCGGCGTCCCAATCCGAGGATGCGATCAGCGCGACGGCGGAATCGATATTGACGAACACTCCCTCGGGCAGTACGCGAGTCGCTCCGGTTTCCATCATTGCCTGGAGCCCGGCGGCTTCGAACAGTTTGCGTAACGGCGCGGAATCGAATCTGCCTCCGGTCCTTGCGAGAGGCGGCTCGTCGATGCGGGTTTCCAGGTCCTCCTCGGTCCCGGCAACGCTGGCCACAGGGGCTGTTGGGGCGATCTCGGAAGGCCGCTCGGGTCCAGGCTGGGGATCGAGCACCCGCGCCACCAGCACCTCGAGCGCGGCCTCCGGCGTGGGGTTGGCCCACGCGCGGAACAGCCCGGCATCGTCGGGAACCATCTGCAGCGCCTGCCCCATCACCGCGCTCCGCACGGCTGGAGGCGCCTGCCCGAACCGCAGCAGCACGCGCTCTTCGCGAATTTCGGCGGGCGAGCGAAAAACGTCGGCGATGCCCGCATGGAACTGACTTACGACGGACGTGTTCCGCTGCACCCAGTACGAACGGAAGTATGGGCTGCGAACCAGCGCGGCCAGGTTCATCACCAGCCGCAGTTCGCCGCGCTGTCTGGCGGCGCGCACCGGGGCGGCATACCATTCCTCGCTCGTGACGGCGCTGCCGCCCGAGCCCGCAAGCAGATTGAGCGCCGCGGGGATCAGGTCCTCGCGCGTGGCGATGAGCAGGTAATCGTTCGTCGCTGCGAAAGCCGCAACGCGGCGGGAAACCGGGTCCACTCGCACGAAGTAATCGACGCCCGCCGCCTGGCGAGTCTCGTAGTTGCCGCGCGTGCGCCAGAGCATGGTTTCGATGGCCCGCGCCGAGGGCAGCCTGGTGATGTAGAGGAATTCCAGTTTGCCGATGTCGTAAAGCGCCAGCACGGACTCGTCGCCCGCCGCCGAGTCGAGCAGAGACATGTCCGGAGGGAACCCGGCCGCCGCGGCGAATTCCTTATGAGCCTCCGCGAGCCGCTGATACAGCCGCGAGCGCGAGAACACCTCGAAATTGGCGCTGGCGAGCCACAGCTTCTTTTCCGCGGAGCCGTTCCAGTCGCGAAGGAGCGCGGCGAAATCCCGGGCTTCAAGAACCAGCAGCGGCCCGGCGGGAACATACCCGGCGAGGCTGCGCGGCGCCGGCGCTTGAACCAGCGCCCAGACAGCGCCCACCACCAACGCGAGCGGGAGTGCAATGCGCCGTTTCATTGCGAGCCTCCATTCAGACGGGGGCGGACCAGCCGCTCCTGCTCGAGCCCCTCTGAAATTACCGGCCTGCGCTGCGCGTCCCGCGCCCGGCGGTCCTGTTCCGCGCGCAGGCGGTCGAGCGCGTCGCGTGCGCCCTGCGTGGGTTCGAGCGCCAGCGCGATCCGGTAGAAAACGATTGCCGCGCCTGGGCGCCCCACCTTCTCCGACGCAAGGCCGAGTCCCTCGGCCAGCGCGCCGCGCTCGCGCGCGCCGAGCCCGGTTTCAGCCAGAAACATCCCGGAGAGATGGGGCGGAGCGGGTCCCTCACCCGGATCGGGCCGGCTCAACAGCGAGCGCACGGTAATGAGCATCGGTTCCATGGAGGATAGCGCGGTCTGGTATTCGCCGCCGGCGAGCGCGGCGCGGAAGAGGGCCAGCCGCGCATCGTTCGCGTTCGGATCAATGGCAAGCGCGCCCCTCAGCAGGCGGATGCGCACGGCCGCATCGGAAGTTGTCCGGGCGGCCTCAATGCGAGCGTGGTAGAAGAACGGCTGTTCGGCCGCCGCCGGCGTGATCGCGCCCGATGCGAGCAGGTCGAGCTCCGCGCTGCCCGTTTTCCCCGCGGGCTTCAGCAACGCCGCCTGTGCGCGCAGCGCGTACGGGGCTTCCGGCGCGGCCGCCACGGCAGCGTCTCCCAGCTTTACCCGCGCGGCGAAGTCCCACGGGACCGCCTTCACGCGCTCGGAGAGAAACTGCCTCGCCTCGGTTGTATGGCCATACTTAATCAACAGGTCCGCCGCCGGCACAAGGTTTTCGAACGGCTCGCCGGCCACCAGCGTCATGCGGCGCAGAAGAGCAACGGCTGCCGCCGTGTCGCCGGTTTCAAGCCGCAACTCCGCCAGCCCCAGGAAGTTCGCGGAACTGAAATTGCGCTCATCCAGTTCGCGCGTGTACGCGAATTCGAGCACGCGGCGTGCGCCGGCGTCGTCGCCGTTTTCCCTGAGCCGCGCCGCGGTATTGCGCAACAGATCGAAGGTCGGCGCTGTGTCGGGCTCGCGGCCGTAGCGCTCGATGAGCGCCGCCAGCGTACCCCGTTGGGCCGCGATGCGGATTTCGAGCAACTGCGCCCTGTAGTCCCCGCGCATGTCTTCCGGCAGGGCTTCGAGTTCGGTTTGCGCACGGGCGGCCTGCTTTGTGTCGACGAGGTAGCCGATCCAGCGGAAGCGCCACTCCCGCAACTCCTCCTGCCGGTACTGGTAATCCGCGGTGGCCTGCGCCGCCTGCGCGGCGGCCGCATCGAGGATCTGGCGATAGACCTGCTCGCGCGCCGCTTCCGGCAGCCACCGGGCGTCGATGATCGATGTGTAGATCGGGAGCGGCTGCTCCGCGGCGCGAACAAGATCGATGACCCAGTCGATGCCGCCGGCGTCGTATGCCGCGCGCAACAGCGGTTCGGAGCGGTAGCCTCCGTTTCGCCGGATATAGGTGCGCAGCACGGCATCGGCCTCCTGGCGCACCTGCGGCAGCAGTTTCCGCCGGCCAACGCTCTGGAGAAGGCGTTCGACAACGCCCCAGAATGTTTCCGGTATGCGGCCGTCCAGCAGCCTGCGAAATGCAGCGAACGCCGCTTTCCAGTGCGCGATGGCTTCGTCGCGCCTTCCCTCATCCCAGAGCACTTCGGCCATGCGGGCTTCGATGTCGCCGCGGTTCGGATCGAGTTCAACGGCGCGGGCGTAATCGGCCAGCGCGCGGCCGGGCTGGCCGGTTTCGCGGTAGTAATCCGCCAGCGTGACGTAGGCGTTCGCACTGGCGGGCGAGCCCTCTAGCAGCGCCGGGAGGTAGTCTTCGGGATCGCCGGTCTTCTTCGCCGCACGATAAGCGCCGTACGCGGTTCCGTAGTAGAACCAGATGCTGCCGGCGAGCTGCCGCGTGCGGTCCACCGGCTTGCCGAGCCGGTCGCCGAGTGTGCCCGCTCCGAGCGCGTCGCGGAAAGCGTCCTCCACCGAGGGACCTGTGCCCGCGTAGTAGAGTCCGGCAAGCGCGGTGTAGGCGCTGGTCCAGACCGGGGGCATTCCGTTTCCGCGCGCCGCCACCGCGCGCAGCGCCAGAGCCGGATCGCCGCTCGCCATTGCCGCGTTCGCCGCCGCATTGCGCTCCAGTTCGGTGGCCGCTCCGGCCAGCGCGACCAATCTCTGCGGGTCGTGCCGCAGCAGCAGCTCGAGGTAACGCTGGAGCGGGTCGCCCGTCAATGCCGAACTGCGCTGCTTGAGCGCCAGCGCGGACAACTCACCCTTCTCGTCCCCCGCCAGGCGGTATGCCTCCGCCGCATCGATGAGCAACCGGTCGCGGTCCTGCGCGGGCGGATGCGCCTTCCAGTAAGCCAGCAGCTTTTGGGCAAGGTCGCCGAACTCCATGCGGCGCTCTTGGAGCCAGGATAAGTGCTGCTCCTCCTCGCGTGCCTTCCCGGGGCGCGCCATCATCTGCTCGAAGAGGCGCCGTGCCTCGAAGTCGTGCAGGCCCGCGCGTCCCGCGATTGTGATGAGCGATGGAGAAGGCGTTTGCCGGCTCAGAAAAGCTTCAAACGATGCCTTCTCCTCGGGAGTGAAGTAGATGCTCACCGCGGAGGACATGTCGGCAAGCACCCAATCGAGCACGCCGCGCGTGGCGTCATCCACGGCCAGCTTTTCAAGGCGGGCGTAGGCTTCTTCATGAGCGCGGAGTCTCGTCATCACTCGCGCGTACGTCTGAGCTCCGGGAATGTAATCGCGATCCGCGAGCAGGTTCACCCCGGCAAGCTCCACCCCGCGCTCGGCGAAACGGCGCGCGGCATCGAGCAGGTTCCACGAATCCAGAATGCGCGCGACTTCGAAGAACGGCTCGGGGCGTTCCGGGCGGCCCTCGATGAAAGCTTCGCGCAGCGCTTTCACCGCCGCATCCGCCTGCCCGCGCCGGGCATACACCTCGGCGGACTTGCGCATCCATTGCGGATCGCGGTAGGTCAGCTCGTAGATTTTTTGGTAACTGGCCAGCGCGTCGTCGAACCGCATGAGGCGCTCCTGGAGCGAGGCGCGCGCGATGTGCAGGTCCACGCGGTCCGGGCGGATCGCGGTGGCCTGCCCGTATGCGGTGATGGCCGCCGGAATGTCTTCGAAGAACGTGTTCAGGCGGGCCAGGACCATCGGCCAGCGGTAATCTCTGGGATAATCGGCCACGGCCTTCGCAAAATAGCCGCGGAGCCGTTCCTCGCAACCATGCGCGGAGGCGTAGGAGGCGGCCTCGCGCACAACGCCCTCGTCTTCCGGAAACGCCTTGATGATCTCGATGTACTGATCGATGGCGGCGACGTAGTCCTTCTGCCGCGTGAGCACGGGAATTAGCCCGCGCCGCAGCGTGGTCCGCAGATTCTGGTCCTTGATCTCGGCGATTTTGCGCGTGTAAAAGTCGCGCAGCCCTCGGTCGTCGCCCTGCCGCGCGTAAGTCTCCGCCATGGCCGCGAGATAGGTTGGGTTGTGGGGTTCGGCTTTGAGCAGTGTGTCGAGCAACTGGCGCGCGCCCTGAATGTCGCCGCTCTCGGTTGACTTCCTCGCCGCTTCGAGTGTGAACTGCTGTTTCAGCGGAGCGGCGGCTGAGGCGATGGCGCGCCGCAGCACGGCGATGGCCTGCCGCTGCATGTTGTTGCGCCAGTAGAAATCCACCGTCGCGCGAACGACGCCGCGGATCTCCGGGTGTTGTCTGTAGAGCTCCTCGACAGCTCGGCGCGCGCGCTGCACGTCACGGCGCCCCTCATAGAAGCGCATCAGGGCGAGGCGCAGCCGCATGCGCTCGATGGGATCCCCTGTCACCGCGATCTGGCGCTCGAGCGCGCGTTCCTCCGCCTCGTCCAGCCCCGCCCTGCTCGCGGTGTTGCGAATGGTCTCCAGCAACTCCATGGACGAGGTGCGCCCCGCCACATCGATGAGGAACCGCCGCAGGTCGTCGCGCCGGTTCTGCGCTTCGAGCACCGCCGTGCGCAGTGCTACGGCGGCCGGGTCCGGGTTGGTTCCAGAAGCCCGCTGGATGGTGAGCTTTTCGACCAGGGCCTGCTGCGCGGGCCGGCGCGAAAGCTGTATGAGCCGCGCTCGCGCGGACGAGCCCGGCGCGGCGCCCTTCATGTACTCTGCCACCGCCCGCGCGTAGTCGCGCTTGTTCTCGTAGATCGCGCCCGCTTCGTAGGCAAAAAGCGAAGGGTTGTTGAGCCTGGCGCGGCCCTCTTCAATCAGCCGCAGCGCGTCGTCGTACAGGAAGTAATCCCAGAAAGTCGTGGCCGCTTCCAGGTACCCGTCGGGCTTACCGGGCTCGATGGCGGCGATGCGGTTCCAGTATGGCCGGGCGCTGTCGAACAGCTCGCGGTCGGCATAGGTCTCTCCGATTCTGGTGAGCGTGGTGCTATCGCGCGGCGCGAACTGGTGCAGCTTCTCTTCGATCGCGACGGCTCGCGCCGCACATTGCGGATCGAACGCCGCGAGCGACCGGTTGAGCGCCGCCGCGCGCTGGGCGATTCCTGCGTCCGCCGGATGCTGCGCCGCGAGCGCGTCGAATCCCGGCGCGGCCTGCTCGAAGTGCGAGCGCCAGGCTTCCGCTTCGGCGACGAACCGCACCGCGGCCAGGTTGCCCGGCCCGGCGTTGCGGGCCTCGTTCAGCTCGGCATCGAGCTGCTGCGATCCGGCCAGGAAGCGGAAGAACGTGGCGCGCAAGCCGTCGTCGAAATACCAGTAGCGGCGCAGCAGCCGCTGCCAGGCGGCCGGATCCGCAGTGCCGCGGGCGGTGTAAGCGCCAAGCAGGTTGTTCACGAACACGAGGTTGTTCGGGAAGCGCTGGTGGGCATAGAGGTTCACCTGCAGATACATCCCTGCGCCGACCGCCCCCGGACTGACCACCTGGCGGAAGTAGCGTTCGAGGTCCGTGCCGGAAAAAATGTCCACCACCTCGCGCGTGAGCTGCTGGAATGCCGCCGTCTGCTTTTGCCGCAGATACCAGCGCGCCAGCCTGTCGTACCACGACGTCCCGCCGAATTGCTGGATCGCGCGCCGGTAGACCTGTTCCACCTCCGCATCCAGCCGGTTCTGTTGCAGAAACGCCGCCAACCGCTCATACAGGCCCTCGTCGTTCGGATTGCGGTCGATTTCCTGCCGCAGGACGCGCAGCGCGTCGAGCGGGCGCTTGAGCGATACCAGCCGCGCGATGTAGCGGTTGAGCACCTTCTGATAGTCGGGCTCGCGCAGGGGCGCGCCTTGAGCTTGCGCGGCCAGTTCCTTGAGCAGGGAGTCATATACGGCGAACTCCTGCTGCTCGTCGTTCTTGCGCGCGAAGGCGTCGGCCATGAGCAGCGCCACCGCGGTCCGCTGCGAGGCTTGAGGGAACGCGGCCAGGAACCGCCGCGCTGCGCGGATCACGCCGTCGCTGTCGCCGTAGGTGGCGTACGCCGAGACAAGCTGGTAGAGCAGCGCCGGGCGCTGCGTGGAGTTGGGAAAGCGCGAATCGAACAGCTCCAGCAGTTCGGCCGCGCGCACGCGGTGGAAGTAGGCTGCCGAGGCGCGGTTCTCCTCCGCAAACTGGCTCTGCGGATGCGTCGAGTTCAGCAGGAGCGACAGGATGCCGTTGAGAAACCCGGGGTGCGGGTCCATCGTGGCGACGTCTTTGTAGAACGAGAGGTCGCCCGCGCCGAACCGTATGGGCTGCTCTGGGGCGGTGAACAGGACGCGGATGATCCCCGCCAGCGCGCGCTCGGCATCCGCGCCGCTGCCGGCCAGCGTGTACAGGTCGTAGTAATTGCGGACCGCCTCCTCGTACTGCTGCGTGGCTTCAAACAGCCGCGCCAGTATCCAGAGCTCCTCGGCGGTCAATGCAGCCTGCCGCGCCTGCCTGCGCGAGCGGAACTCGACGAGCGTCCGCTGCGCCGCCGGCAGATTGCCCTGCTGCTGGTAGTAATAGAAAATGCGGACCGCGGCGTTGAGGTCGTTCGGATTCGCCGCAAGCGCTGCCCGCGCACGCTCGAGAAAGCGCCGCAGGTTGCGTGTTCGCTCCAGCAAACCGAAGTATTCCTTGACCAGCTCGGGCGGCCACAGCGGCTCGAACGCGCGATCGTAAACGGCCAGCGCCTGCTCCACGGATCCCCGGCTCTCTTCGATGCGCGCACGCGCGCTCACCGGGAACACGGCGTCCTCAGGGAACGCCTTCTGGTGCGCGGCGATCACCTCAGACGCCGCGTCAAACCGTTTGTGCGCCAGGGCGTAGTCGAAGAACCGCTGGTAAGCGGCCCGCTCCTGCGGATACCGCGCGATCCACGCACGGAATTGCGTGAGACCCGTTTCCACAGGCAACGCCTGCGCCTCGACAAGCGCCACCGCGCGCTCAAATGCGCGCCAGGACCGCTGTTGCGAAGCGGGCTGGAGACTTTCCTGGGGCGGCGTGGGTTGTGCCGCCGCCGCGGCCAGCGCGCGAAGTTCATCGTCCGGCCGCAGCCGCCGGTGGTAGAAATCCGCCAGCGCGAGCTGTCCCGCGGCCTTATCCGGCGCTAATTCGGCGAACCGCAGCCAGTCCTGCTCCGCCGCGGTGAAATCGAGCTGCTCCTCGGATACCCGCGCCCGCAGCGCGTGCAGTTCGGCGTCGGCTGGCGCGGCCGCGATCAGTTTCGTCAGCTCGGCCCTCGCTTCCGCCGGAGGACGCCGCACCGCCACGGGCCCGCCCGGCATCGGCTCCGTCCGGAAGAACACGCCTTCGCGCCCCGGCAGCGCCGGGATGTGCTGCAACCACGCGGGCAGGTCCGCATAGAGGGCCAGCGCGGCAGCCGCGCCGCATGCCGGCAACAGGACACGGCTACGGAACCACTTCAAGGGCCACCTCCTGGGTTCCGATGTTGTGCGCGAAGTCCTCAGCCGTTACCGTCATGGTGTAGCGGCCGGCCGGCAAGTGCGCAGGCACGACAAACTCGCCCGTATTTGTCTTCTCGCGCGCATTCCATCTCAGGTTGACAGGCGCGATGCCGTACATGCGCGCGGTCAGCGTGCGCGTGGTCTCGGAAGCAGCGGCGCGGATGCGCACCGTCTCGCCACGCCGGAACCGTTCCTTTTCCAGCCGCACGCGCACCACCGGAGGCTTGCTCGCGATGACAAACGTCTTCGATTCGCGGTAGACGTGGCCGGAGCGGTCGCGGAGCAGCAGCCGCACGCGATAGGTGCCGTCGTTCATGTCCACGGGCGCGAGAAACCGCGTCTGCCAGATGTCCTCGCGCTTCAGATAGCGCAGTTCCTTCACCAGCCCGAAGGGAAACAGCGCGGTCACAGACACCACCGAGGGATCGGTCCTCACCCGCAGCACCGGATCTCCCGGACGGATCAACCGCGGGCGCAGCAGAGCGCGCGGCGCGGCGAGAAACGACGTGTAGGGCGTAACGAACTTGTATTTCCGCGCCAGCCGTATGATCTCGTCGATGGTAGCGCGATCCTCGCCCTCGCGTTCGATTTTTTCGAGCAGCGCGTCCACCCGTGCGCGCGCCCAGGTGCGCGGCAAGTGCGGATGATCGGCGCTCTGCGCAGGCAGCGCCGCCTGCGCGCGGATGTCCAGCGGCTTTCCGTCGCGCACGCCGCGAATGGTGAACGTTGCCTGTCCCGGCTGCTTGTATTGCCCGACCCACGCCGCCACGGAGCCGCCGAAGGTGCCGCTCTCCAGCGGGTACACCATGTCGAAATTCGATGCCGGCGCGGCGGCAAACCGAAGGTTTTCTATCGGCCGCCGCCCGATCCTGGAAACAAAGGCATTCAGCTTGAACTCCGGCGGTTCGGTGGAGCGCACCCACTCGACAATGCCGTCGCTGCGCGCCAGCATTTTCAGCAGCGGCATGTTGGCGTCGTCGCCGACAGCGAACACGTACGTCCGCGGCCGCGCCTGCTGCCACTTCGCCGCATACCTCGATGCCAGTGTTGCGGTGCGAATCGCGCCGCGCGTCGGGTTGCCGTCGCTCAAAAGCACCAGGTAGGATTCGCCCTTGGAAAACTGCGCCAGCGCCGCTTCGAGCGCTTTCTCCAGATCGGTGCCGCCGCGCAGCAGACTCGCGCGCACGAATTCGAGCGCCTTCTCGACGGACGCCGTCTCCGCCGCAACCGGCGCCGGGGCGAACGGCTTCACTTCGGTGTTGAACAGCAGGAGGTTGAACCGGTCTTCCGGCCGCAGCGAACGCAGTAGCGTTTCGAGCGCCAGAAAATTCCGTTCGAGCTTCTCCCACTGCATGGAGAGCGAATTGTCGAACAGCACCACCACGGTGCGCGGGGCGCCGCCGGCGCTCTGCTGTCCGGGCGCGATCAGGGCCGAAGCCTCGAAGAATCCCGGCTCGTTCGCCTCGCGATGCGCGAGCACCTGAAACCGGTCCGCGAGGCTGGCCTCGAGCGTATACCGCACCGCGAAATCCTCGCTAAAGACAACGTTGCGGCCCTGAAAAGCCGCCCGCACGAGGTTGGGCGTGTTGGCGGTGATTTGCAGCGGGTACGCTTTGCTGACCGGCGCGAACTCGGCAATCCGGTGGGCCGAGCGCAGCTCGAAGTTGATGGTCAGCAGGCCTGCCGTCTGCGCCTGGTAGGCGTCGGGCCGCAGCGGCACGGCAAACATCGAACGCAGATCCACCACGGGGATCCTCTCGTGATACTCGAGTTCCAGCCGCTTGGTGCCGTACGCCGGAATGGGCACAATGCGCGCGCTAAAGACGGCAGTGCGACCCGCCTCCCGCGGCGTGCCCTGCTCGCCCATCTGCAGCAGCCCGGGATCGATCGCCTGCCACTTCAGGTTCTGATAGATCTCCTCGGCGCGCCGCCGCTCCAGGATCACGCCGGGGATGCGGGTGACATCATCCCACACCGCGAAGTCGGAAACCGCCGCGTTTCCGGGGAGCGCGAACAGGTAGGTGCCTTCGAGCACCGCCGGGTGATGGCTGGCAAAGATCTGCCGGATCGCGACCCGCGCGTCGCCGTTATCGATCCGTATATCGATCGCCATCTCCTCCAGCGACAGCACGGACGGATCGGGCTGCTGCCGGTTGGAAGGGATCAGGACACCGGCGTCCGCGAACGCCAGCGCCGGCAACAGGAACAGAGCAGCGGCGAGTCTCACAGGGCCTCTCTGAACCGCACCAGACCGTTATCGGTCCCGGCGTAGATGTAGCCGTTATGCGCCGCAAGCGCGGTCACGTTGTTCGAAGGGAGCCCGGCTGTCATGTTTCTCCATCGTCCGGAGGCGCGCTCGTAGATGTACAGCCCGCCCGCCAGCGAACCCGCATACACCGCGCGTTCGGTGGTCAGGATGGCGTTGGCGTTCACTTCGAAATTGGCCGGCAGGTCGGCAAATCCGCGCCAGCTCGAACCGTCGAACCGCAGCACGCCCGCCCCGTAGGTGCCCACGAACCACTCGCTGTCCACCGCCGCGACGGCCGTAATCCAGTTGTGCCGCAGCCCCGAGTTCGCCGTGGTGTAGTTTGCCCGCACCACATCGCCGTCGAGCACGGAAAGCCCGCCGAGCGTTCCCGCCAGCAGCCTCCCGCCAGACGCCGCAAGCGCGTATACGTGATTATTCACCAATCCATGAAAAGCATACAGGCTCCGCATACCCGCCGCATCAAGAAAGGTGATGCCCGCCGGCGTAGCCACCGTCATCCAGCCCGGACGCACGATCACGTCGGTGACCTGGTCGGCGATTAATCCTTCGGCGCGCCCCAGCGCCTGCCGCTGCCTGCCCGCGCGGTCGAACAGCACAAGGCCGTTCGCCGTCGCCACCGCCATGATGCCGCGCTCGCGGTCTTCTACGATGCGATTCACACAGAAGACGCGGTCATCTTCGATGTGCGTCGCGCGTTCGAGTCCCGGCTCCAGAATGTCGAGGCCGCGGTCAAAGTAACCCACCCAGAGGCGTCCGGCGGAATCGAAACTGAGCGCGGAAATGTTGCGGTCGGCCAGCACGGCGTGCGCGCCGGCATCCAGGCGGCTCCAGGCGCCGCGCCGCTCATCCACGCGGTAGAGCCCGTGGTCCGCGACGGCAAGAATCGCGCCGCCGGTTTCGATCAGCCGCTCGATCTTACCGGGGAGCGGTTCGCCCATCGCCGCGCCGGGCCGAGGAAGGCCGCCGCCCAGCGGGACCTGCACCACGCCCTCGTTCATCGTGCCGATCGCCAGCACGTCGCCGCGCACCAGCAGGGATTGTGCGAAAACGCCGTGGACCAGCACCCGCGTGAAGCGCCCGCCGGTGAATTCCGCCACTCCCATCGGCGTGCCCGCGTACGCGCTGTCGCCCTTTACGGCCAGCGAAAGGACTTGCGGATCGGGCAGCCCCTCGGTCTCCCCGAACACATTTACTTCTCCTGCACGCCAGTGGAGCACGCCGCGGTCCAGTGTGCCCACCCATACGCCGGCGTCGTCGCCCGCCAGTGCGGTCACCGGGAGATCCGTGAGCGCCGCGTGAAACGGCGCAATGTGCCTGCCGTCGTAGACCAGCACGCCTTTCTTGTGCGTTCCGAGCAGGATACGTCCCGTGGGCAGCGGAAGCAGCGCCGTGATCGTTCGATAGGGAGCGCCCTCCGGACGGATCTGCCGAAATTCGCGGCCGTTGAACGCAATTAGCCCTTCTCCCGCGGTGGCAATGAAAAGCTCCGATTCGCTAGCGCCGGCAATGCCTGCCGCGATGGCGCCCAGCGGACCCGGTAACTCAATCCCCGCCCGGTACTGCGCGCGCACGCCGCCGCTGGAATCGAGTTCAATAAGTCCGGCCGGCCCGCATACATAGAGCTTGCCGAGATAGATGGCGGCATCGTGAAAGACCGCCGGCGCCGCGATCGCTTCCACCTGGGGCAATTCGCGGTCCAAACGCGTGGTTGTAAATTCTACGGCTGATTCGGCCGCTGCGATTTGCGATGATTCGTCCAGGGCGCGCCCTGCACGGTGCAGCAGCCATGCCCCCGCCGCGATAACAACCGCTATTGCAATCAGTGCAAGACGGAACACGCGGCTGTTCCAGACCCGACTCGCCACGCTAACACTTTATCGCCTAACAGTTCGCCGTCGTTGAATTTTTTTCAGAACAAAACGCGCCCTCGTTCGTCTTACCTTTTACAACAGCGAACTCCGGCGGCGCACAGACCCCACGCGCAACCAGCAGAACGTCGTTGTCGGCGCTTGTACTTCAACGTCAGAGGAGGCAAAGTGTTCCAGAAACAAGGCGCCACGCTCGCAGTGTGCCTTTTCGCGCTGTGCGGCGCAGCGGCCCAAGCGCAAGCAGCAGAGGATTTCGAAAAATTTGCTAAACAGGCTGCCCAATACTCCCAACAGGGAAAACACGCCGAAGCCGAAGGCGCGTGGCGGAGCGCCGTCAGGGAGTTGGAGAAAGACGGACGAATCACCGCACGGCTGGTGATCGCGCTGAATGGTCTCGGGGCGTCTTTGAGCGCACAGTCTCGCAACCTGGAGGCCGAACAGGCTTTTCTTCGCGCGCGGGAGGCGTGCGAGAAAGGCGGCATGGCCGGCAGTTCCGCGATGGCCGTAACGCTGAACAGCCTCGGTTCGCTTTACCACAGCCAGGCTCGGTTTGCGGAGGCCGAAGAATCCTACCTCGATTCGCTGGCCGTCTGGAAAACCCCGGGTTCTTCCAACGCCAGCATTGCCTCGACCCTCAATAACCTCTGCGCGCTTTACACCGATATGGGCGATTACAAGCGGGCAGAGGAATTCTGCCTGCGGGCTCTCGACGAGCGGCGGCGCCTGAGCGGCCCGGACCATCCGGAGACCGCGAAAACCATAGTCAACCTCGGCGCCCTCTATGCTTTCCAGAGGCGGATCCCGGAGGCTGAACGGCTCTACACCCAGGCGCTCGAAATCCAGCGAAAGACGCTTGACCCCAACGACGACAACCTCGCGCTCACCCTCAATAACATCGCTTATCTGTACCACCAGCAGGGCAAATTCATCGAAGCCGAACGCCTGTACCGCCAGGCGCTGGCCTCCCGCGAAAAGCGCTTTGGCCCCGACCATCCCCTGGTCGCTGCCGTGCTCAACAATATGGCGGCGTTGTACAGCGACGAAGGCAAGTATTCCAAAGCCGCTCAGCTCCTGCGCCGCGCAATCGCCATCCGCGAGCGGGCTCTCGCGCCGGGCGATCCGGCCATCGCCACCTCGCTCAACAACCTGGCCTTGCTTTGCGAAAAGCAGGGCCGTTACGAGGAGGCCGAATCGCTTTACCGGCGCGCGCTCGAAATCACGCAGGTGGCTTTCGGCGCCGGCCACACGCTCACCGCCTCGACCCTGAACAACGTCGGCCGCCTTGCCGCCGAACGCGGGGATTACGTGGAAAGCGAGCGCGTGCTCACCGAGGCGCTCCGCATGGTGGAGCGTGTCCTCGGGCCCGACCATCCACGCGTAGCCGACTCCGCCCAGAACCTCGCCGTCACCTACGTCCGGGCGGGCCGCTACGAGCCGGCCGAAGAGCTTTTCCAGCGCGCGATCGCCATCTACGACAAATTCGGGGGCGAGCACTTCCGGGCCGCTGCCTGCCTGCAGAACTACGCGTACCTCTTAGAACGGGAGAAGCGAGGAAGGGCGGCGGCCGAATTGCGGTCCCGCGCCAACGCCCTGCTGGCGGAACACCGGTACGACAATCCGGGGCGCCACACCGTGGATCTTTTCGAACTCTACAGACTTGAATTCAAGTAGCCCCTGAGCAGGCCGCAGGCTTTTGCGGTCAAGAAAGCCGGGATGGGCGTTTTGCCGCCGGGTCGCGGCGCAGGGAGGTGATGGCAGAGCACCCCGGGCTACGACGCGGGAGGCTTGGGCGGGGCCTCCACAACGATCTCGTTGATCACTTTTTTCACGCCTTTGGTCTTGCGGGCGATCTTCTCGGCGCTGCTTTTCTGCTTCTCCTCGGAGACTTTGCCGCGCAGAGTCACCACCGCGTCCTTCACCTCGACGTCGATGGCGGCCCGTACGTCGCGGCTCGAAGCCAGGCGCAGGCGGACACGGTCATACAGGACATCGTCCGAATCCTCTTGCGCGAATGCCGGTTGAAGCGCCGTCAGCAGGAATCCAAAGAGCACGAAAGCGCAGAATACACGCATAAACGCCGCCTTTTTTGAGGGCAGAAGTTCATTCTATCCTATGCAGGCGGATCGTGTTACGGGTCCTGCCGCGCGGCAATCCCGGCGCGGCGACGGTGGGTTAAAGCGTCTTCAAATACGCGAGCAGGTTGCGTTTCTCTTCGGGCGAAAGCATATCCGCATACGCGGGCATCCCGGCACCGCCCTCGTCGATTTGCTCCATCACATTCGCTTCGGTCACCTTCTTCCCGTTCGCCAGTTTTTGCCGTTTGAAGAGACCTTTGAGCCCGGGGCCGATACCTTTTTCGGTGCTGGTAGTGCTATGGCACATCGCGCACTGTTCGAATACCGCCTTGCCGCGCTCAACATCCCCGGCATTCTTGCTCTTCTGCACCGCAGCCGCCGCAAACAATATCAGCGCCAGGCACGCCACACCAATCTGCGCCGCTTTCATCCTTCCAGCTTCCCTCCGTTGTTATCCCAGATTAGCAATCATCCATCTTATCAGCCGGTGGAAGCGGATTGCCGCGCAAGAGAGATCAAGCGCGCAGCATTTCGCGGGCTGCGTTGTAGCCGGGAGCGCCCATCACGCCGCCTCCGGGATGCGCGCCGGAACCGCAGAGGTACAAATTCCGTATCGGAGTCCGGTAGCGCGCCCAGCCTGCCACCGGCCGCATGAAGAACATCTGATCGAGGCTCATCTCTCCGTGGAAGATGTTGCCCCCGGTGAGGCCGAAGCGGCGTTCGAGGTCGAGCGGCGTGAGCGTCTGCACGTTTTCGATGATCGAGTGAATGTTGGGCGCGTACGCGGCGATGAGATCCAGCACATGCCGGGTGTAGGGCTCGCGCAGCTCGTCCCAGGAGCCTTCGCGCAGGGTGTACGGCGCGTACTGGAGAAAAATGCCCATGATGTGTTTCCCCGGCGGCGCAAGCGAGGAATCGTACATGGTGGGAATGGTGAGTTCGAGCAAGGGCTGCCTGGAGGGGTAGCCGTACTTGGCGTCGTCCCAGGCGCGCTCGACGTATTCCATGGACGGGCATATGTGCATTGTCGCGCGGTGCTGCGGGCCGGGCGCGCCGGGCAAAGCAGTGAACTCGGGCAGGCCCGAGAGCGCGAGGTTGATCTTCAGCGAGGTGCCCTCGCTGCGGTAGCGGCGGATGGCGGCGGCGAAATCGGGATCGAGCTCGGCGGCGTCGATCAGCTTCAGGAACGTGCGGCGCGGATCGAGGTTGGAGGCGACCATCGTCGACAGGATCTCCTCGCCGCTTGCCAGCACGACGCCGCGCGCCTCGCCCTTGCGCACGATGATGCGTGCGACTTCGGCGTTGGTGCGAATCACCGCGCCGCGGCTTTCAGCCGAAGCGGCGAGCGCTTGCGTAAGCGCCCCCATTCCGCCGCGGACGAATCCCCACAGGCCGCGATGGCCGCCGGCGCCTCCCATGCAGTGATGCAGCAGGATATACGCCGTTCCGGGCGAGCATGGGCCGCCGTTGGCGCCGATGACTCCGTCGGTGGCAAGGGTCACCTTGACCTCGTCCGACTCGAACCAGCCGTCGAGAAAGTCGGCGGCGCTCTGCGTGAACACCTTGACGAGATCGGCCATCTCGGAGCGGTTGAAACGGTAGAGGCGCGCGGCAAACTTGAGGTAGTCCGGCAGATCGAGAAGACCGTTCGGAGGGAACTGCGGCGGCGTTTTCAACAGCAGGAACTCGACGATGCGCGCGAGCCGCTCCAGGTGCTCTTCGTAGTCCGGGTAGACGGCGGCATCGTGGGGCGAGAATTTCCGGATCTCCTCCAGCGTCCGCTTGCGGTCCTGCCACATGAACAGATGGCGGCCGTCGGGGAAGACGGAGAAAAATGCGGGATCCTTGGGGTCCACCCGGTAGCCGAAATCGTGCAGCCGCAGGTCGCGCACGATTTGCTCCTGCATGAGGCTCACCAGGTAGGCGGCGGTGGAGACGCGATAACCGGGCCAGACCTCCTCGGTCACCGCGCAGCCGCCAATCAGCTCGCGGCGCTCGAGCACGAGCACCTTGCGGCCCGCGCCTGCCAGGTACGCGGCGGCTACCAGACCGTTATGACCCCCGCCGACGATAATTACGTCCCAGATCTGCGGCATAACTCAATTTCCAACGCGGCAATCTTGCGCCGGACCGCCTCCATCGAGCGGACTGGCGCAGACTCTACTGTTTCTTGAATACAACCACCGCCAGCGGCGGCAGCGTGATCGCAATGCTGTTGTCTTTCCCGTGAGCCGGCACGGGCAGCGACGGGACGCCTCCGCGATTCCCCATGTTGCTGCCGCCGAACATCTCCGCATCGCTGTTGAAGATTTCCTTGTAGAACCCCGCCGAGGGCACTCCGAAGCGGTAGTTGTGATGCGGGACGGGTGTAAAGTTGCAGCAGAACAGCAGTGTGTCGTTGGGATCGTCGGCGCGGCGCAGGAACGCAATGATGGAGTGGTCCACGTCGTGAAAATCCACCCATTCAAACCCGCTCCAGTGATAGTCGATTTCGTAAAGCGCCGGCTCGGAAGTGTAGAGGCGGTTCAGCTCGCGGACCAGCGTCTGAAGCTTGCGGTGATAATCGAACGTCAGCAGCTCCCAGCGCACGCCCGAGTTGTAATTCCACTCCTCGTACTGGCCGATTTCCGAGCCCATGAACAGCAGCTTTTTCCCGGGGTGCCCGTACATGTAAGAAAGGAACGCGCGGACGTTGGCGAAGCGCTGCCACTCGTCGCCGGGCATCTTGCTCAGCAGGGACCGCTTTCCGTGAACGACCTCATCGTGAGAGATGGGCAGCACGAAGTTTTCATGGAAGGCGTACAGCAAGCTGAAGGTAATGTCGTTGTGATGGAAGCGTCGGTGCACGGGATCCTTGGAGAAATACCGCAGCATGTCATGCATCCAGCCCATGTTCCACTTCATGGTGAAGCCAAGACCACCCGTGTAGACCGGCTTTGAGACGCCGGGGAACGCGGTGGATTCCTCGGCGACGGTGAAGGCCCCCGGCACCTGGTGCGCCAGTTCATTGAAGCGGCGGAGAAAGTCGATGGCCTCCAGGTTTTCGCGGCCGCCGAAAGCGTTGGGAATCCATTCGCCCGGTTTGCGGGAGTAGTCGAGATACAGCATGGAGGCGACGGCGTCCACGCGCAGGCCGTCAATGTGGTACTTCTTCAGCCAGAACAGGGCGTTTGAGATGAGGAACGCGCGCACTTCGTTGCGGCCGTAGTTGAAAATCTTTGTTCCCCAGTCGCGGTGCTCGCCCTTGCGCGGATCGGCGTGTTCGTAAAGCGAGGTGCCGTCGAAGTAGGCCAGGCCGTGCGCATCCTTGGGGAAGTGTGCGGGCACCCAATCAATGATCACGCCTATGCCGGCCTGATGGAACGAATCCACCAGGTACATGAAATCCTCCGGCGTTCCGAAACGCGAAGTGGGGGCGTAGTAGCCGATGACCTGGTAGCCCCAGGAGCCGGAGTACGGATATTCCATGATGGGCATGAACTGGACGTGGGTGTAGCCCATTTTTTTCACGTACTCGACCAGCGAAACGGCGAGCTCGCGGTAGGTGAGCATCTGGTTGTGCGGCCCGCGCAGCCAGGATTCCAGGTGCACCTCGTAGATGGAGATGGGGCTCTTCAGCCAGTCGGTCTTCGCTCGCGTTTCCATCCACTCGCTGTCGCCCCACTCGTAGGAGTCGACGTCCCAGACGATCGCAGCGGATTTCGGCGGCGTTTCGCAGTAGAAGGCATAGGGGTCCATTTTCATCTGCTGGTAGCCGTGGAAGCGGGAGCGCACGAAGTACTTGTACTTGCAGCCCTGTGTCAGGCCGGGCACGAAAATCTCCCAGATGCCGCCGTTGCGGTGGCGCATGGGGTGGCGGCGCACGTCCCAGTCGTTGAAGTCGCCGACCACCGTCACCACTTCCGCGTTGGGCGCCCACACCGCGAAGCGGACGCCCTTCACTCCGTCCACTTCGGTGATGTGCGCGCCGAGCGAGCGGTAACTCTCATAGTGCGTGCCTTCGCTGCACAGATGCAGCTCGAAATCGGAGAGCAGGAGGGGAAAGCGGTAGGGATCCTCGAATTCCACCGTTCCGCCGCCCCAGAGCCGGGCGCACAGCCTGTACGGCCTGGGTTCGCCGTCGAGCGACGCCACGTAGAAGCCCGCCGAATGCTCTTTCCTCATCGGCCGCGCCCCGCCATCGACGATGACGGCGGCCTCCTCGGCCTGCGGCAGAAATGCCCGCACCTCCCAGCGGGGCTTCTTCCGGTCAACAACATGGGGTCCGAGAATACGGAATGCGTCGCCGTGGTATCCGCCTGTGACCGCTTCAATCTCCTCACGCGTCATGAAAAACCAACATCCTCCGCGCCCTTAAATCTCAGGATTTCGTATTGCGTGCTCTCATTATGGCAGGATTGGTGTGATGGTTCACACTCTGCCCAAAGCGGAGCTGCACCTTCACCTAGAGGGTTCGGTAGAGCCGGAAACAATGTGCGAGTTGAATCCGTCGCTTATGGCCGGGCAGGTGCGCGCGCGATACCGTTACAGGAACTTCGCGGAGTTTATCGAAAGCTATAAGTGGATTGTCGCGCACTTACGCCGCCCGTCCGATTACGCGCTGATTGCGCGGCGGTTGCTGGATAAACTGGCGGCGCAGAACGTACGGTACGCGGAGATCACGATCTCGGCCGGCGTGATTCTTTCCAGAAACCAGGATTTCGCGCCGATTTACGACGCGCTTTGCGAGGAAGCGGCGCGTTCCCCGGTCAAGGTGCGCTGGATTCTGGACGCGATCCGGCAGCTTGGGCCGGAGCATGCGATGAAGGTGGCGAAGCTGGCGGCCGCGCGGGCGGGAAGCGGTGTGGTGGCGTTTGGGATCGGCGGTGATGAAAGGCGCGGGCCCGTGGAGTGGTTCGCCGGCGTCTTCGATTTCGCGCGCGAGGCGGGGTTGAACCTCACCATTCACGCCGGGGAGACGGCGGGTCCGGCATCCGTGTGGGGGGCAGTCCGGCTCGGCGCGCAACGCATCGGGCACGGAATCCACGCGGCGAAAGATCCCGAGTTGCTGGCGTACCTGCGCGAAAAGGACATTCCCCTGGAAATCTGCATTTCCAGTAACGTGGCGACCGGCGCGGTGCGGAGGCTCGAAGACCACCCGGTGCGCCGGATTTACGAGGCGGGCGTGCCTATAGTGCTGGGCACAGATGACCCGGCGATGTTCCACACCACGCTCGAGCACGAATACGAGCTGGCGGCGCGCGTTTTCGGCTTCACCGATGACGAACTGCGCGGGATTGCCGAAAACGGCTTCCGGTATGCGTTCACCAAGTGAGCCGCGGGCGGCGGACCGCGCGGCCGCTACGGCGCCGGTTCGGCGCCCCTTCTGAGTTCGACCGAGCTCTTGGCGCCCGCGTAGTAGCCGTTGCGCGTGCGGACGACGAGGTCCTGGCCGGCGTACACCTGAATTCTGCGGTATGAGCCGTCGAGCCGTGTGTCGGACGGGGAGTAGGCCAGCGTGTACTGGTCGCGGATTTCGCGCGCGATCTCCTGCGCGGCGGCGTCCGCTTCGCTCACGTCTTTCAAGTAATACGCCCTGCCTCCGGTGGCCCGGGTGATGGCGTCCAGCTCGTGCCGGGCGGCTTCGGTGCGTTCGTCCGGGATATCGGTAAGCAGGCCGATGGCGTAGATGATTACACCGCTTTGCTGGGCAGCTTTGACGATGAAATCGCGGTCGACGCGGCTGGTGTTGTCCTCGCCGTCGGTGACCACCACGATCACCTTCTTGTCCTCGGAAGCCCGGCGGTCCATGTGCTCGATCGCAAGGCGCAAGGCGTCGCGCATGGCGGTGGAGCCGCGGGAATCGAAGGTCGTGAGGCCGCGCTCGAGTTTGGCGCGGTCGGTGGTGAATTCTGTGTCGAGGTAGGTTTTTTCGTTGAAGTGGACCACGAAGCCCTCGTCATCGGGGTGCGAGGCGCGGAGCAGCGACATGGCGGACGCCGCGACCTTCTCTCGCCGGTTAATCATGCTGCCGCTGTCGTCGATCAGAAAGCCGAGGGAGACCGGGGCGTCCTCGCGGCGGAAGATCTTGAGCTCCTGTTCCACCCCGTTCTCGAAAACACGGAAAGCGCTCTTGGGGAGGTCGGTCACGCGGTTCCCGTCCTTGTCAAGTACGGTGGCGTGAAGGACCACCAGGCGCGAATCGCTGCGGAAAACCACCTCCTGCGCCGCGGCCGGCACAGTCAGGCTGGCGAGCGCGCACACCGCCGCAGCCCGAATGCAGGAAAGGATGCCGAACATATATGGAGGGGCGGCCTGGCGCCGGCCCCTATCCATTGTGACGCAACTTGGGCCCGGGGAGTTTAGATTAGACTGTAGAAACGGCGGGCCTCCTCCTGCGGAGCGACGAGGCCCGCCGGGCGAAGCCCGCGGAGCGCTCCGGAGCCAACCGAAGGCGCGGCCCGCAATGTCGGCGCTTGCGGGCGCGGCTCCGCGGGCATCGCGCGACCGTTCCTTTGGGGACGGCGTGCGTGCGCGGTGCGCGGGAAACTAGCTGGCAGTGGCTGGTACAGTCCTCGGGTTTTCCGGATACCGGACGTTGGCGGTGGAAAAGTTCGGGATCCCGTCCTGGGTTTTTCTGTAGCGCGGTCCGTCGAAGCGCACCCGGGATTCCCGTTCCGCACCGCAATGGAGACAAACCTGAACATCCTTGCCGCCCCTCCTGCGCGGCCAGCTCCACTTGTGGTCAAACATGCATGCCATGTTCCGAATTGCCCTCCTCTGATCAACGAGTTAGCTATTACCGCCCGGTAGGATGCTCCGAGGGATGGCATTGCGAGCCCGCCGACGGCATCGCATCCGGACAAAGAGCGGCTGGCCGCTCCACATCGAAACCGATCCTCCAGTTTACGGTTAATAAATATTAACCTGAGCGAATCTCGGATTTCAAGAGTCAAATTCGTAAACTGAGCGAAGCAGGGAAGGGCGTGGGGCGGGTATGCTACAATTCATTGAAGTCGCAGCGAACTGAGGGCCCGTAGCTCAGTTGGTTAGAGCGCTACCTTGACACGGTAGAGGTCTGGCGTTCGAGTCGCCACGGGCCCACCACACCTTTCATAGAGTTACGCGCCTTTCGCCACCAAAACCCTCTGGCGTGAGGTCCAAATGAGGTCCACAGTTTCAGTGGCGTCGTGGTAGCCATCGGACCTCCGATCCACCCCGCCCAATCCTATTGATTCCCGGAGGGTTGGTGCCCATGGTAGTCATGGGAGCCTTGTTTTGGGCGTTTTTGTCTCCTCCTTGTCTATGGACGAGAAGGAGACGACATTTTGCTCTCTATATAGGGGCATGGCTCCCATGGCCCCCATGCCTCCCGTGCGGTTCGAACAACTCCCGTTTGAAATGATTTTTCTCTTGACGACTGAAGCCGCCGCCTGCTATCGATGAGGTAGAACGCTCGCGAAGCGTTCTCCCAGAGGCGGGCGGGGCCTCTCGAAACAAACCCGCACCCTACCGGAGCGAGCGCCGGGACGCTCATGAAACTCTTTCCCGCAGGATTTCCCACTCCAGGTGTGTTTGCGTGAACCACCGGATCCCTTTGTACAACGGCGACGGTGAGCTGGCTGACTGGGTCAGCGAGCAGCGCCTGGCGCGGCTCGAGGCCGCCGGTTTGATCGCTCGTGTCGTGCGCCACCCGAAGGGGCACATCAATCGCGCCATCCTGTTCCGGCGCCCGGGCGAGGGCGCGGCGGTGGAGTTGCGGCAGTACATGGGCACACGCTACAGCTTCCGCGAGCATTTGGACAACGGGCGGCTGTGCTGGAAGCTCAGGCGTCTGGGGCACGGCGACGAGCTGCGCCCGATCTTCCTGGCGGTGGTCACCGAGTGCATGGCGTCGCAATGAAAGCGCGCAAAGCCAACGTCGGCGGCAAGTGGATCGCCATCCAGCGGGGCCTATTGTTGCGCGAGTTGCGGTGGCCGAGGCCCGCGGGGTCCTCGGAACGGCCGCGCGGCGGCGGGTGGCTAGGTGGCACGCTGCGGCTAGCGCCGGCGCCCGAATTCAGGTTGACAAGTTGACAGGTTGGTTGACGAGGTCCGCACATGGCTGAACCCTTCGCTCTAGAAGCGCGGTCGTTCGGGAAGATCGCCGTTCCCGCGCCGGGCACACCTGTACTGGTCACGAGCGACGTGAACTTGCGGGCCGTCCGGCTGCGGTTCGCCGTCGTGATCGGCGAGACGGGGCGGGTGTTCCTGGGCGTTGCGGGGATGAACAAGGCCACCGGCGCCGGGGTGCTCAAGGAATTCTGGCCCACGGGCGCGGGCGGTGGCATCGCCGACGAGCTGGTTCTGGAATCGGTGAACGGTCTCAGGCCGGCGGACTACTACGTCGATGCCAACGTCGCCGGCGAAGGCCTGATCGTGGCCTACTGGGTGCCCGCGCCGTACTGGGGAAGTTGATCGCGCATGATCCGTGAACTGCGGATCTGGTGGCGGCTGCGGCCGCTCGTTGACGAATTCAAGGAGCTGACCAAGATGCGATTCTCGGTGAACGTTGCGATTCAGATGCTGGCGCTGGTGGCGCAGGGCATCAACGCCACGCAGGACCTGCTGCCTGGGCGCGGCAAGTTCTGGGCCATGGTGGTGCTATCGGCGGTGCAGGGCGTGACCGCCGTGCTGGCGCACTTCGCCAACCCGGACGGCACGCCGGCCGAGGCGCCTTACATCAAGAAGTGAACCTCGACATCCAGATCGAGCGCCGGCCGATTGAGCGGCTGATCCCCTTCGCTCGCAATCCGCGCACGCACACAGACGAGCAGGTGGCCGAGATCGCGGCGTCGATTGTGGAATTCGGCTGGACGAACCCGATCCTGGTCGGCGCTGACGGCGTGATCATCGCCGGTCACGCGCGCCTCCTGGCCGCTCGCAAGCTGGGTCTCACGGAGGTGCCGGTGATCGTGCTGGATCACCTGACGGAGGCGCAGCGGCGGGCGCTGGTTATCGCGGACAACCAGCTCGCCCTTCGAGGCACGGGATGGGATGAGGAGCTACTGCGCGGCCTGCTCACGGAGCTGCGCCAGGACGACTTCAATCTGGACGTGCTCGGGTTCTCGGACGAAGAGCTGAATGCACTGCTCGCTGAGCCGCCCGACTTTGCAGAAGCCCTCACCGACGAGGACGCCATTCCCGAGCCGCTCGAGGAACCGGTCTCGCGGCGCGGCGATCTGTGGATCCTGGGCGAGCACCGGCTGCTCTGCGGCGACTCGGCCAATCGAGAAGACGTGGACCGTCTGATGGCCGGCGAAACGGTGGATCTGGTGAACACCGATCCGCCGTACAACGTGCGCGTCGAGCCGCGTTCGAACAACGCCATTGCCGCCGGGCTGTCTTCGTTCGTCGCGCCTCAGCAGGGTAAGGGCGGGACGACATACGGTCTGACGTCGAATCAGCGCTTGTCCAGAGCGATGGCCGGCAAAAAAGGCCTGCATCATCACCAGAGCTTTGACCTGCACCGCGGCGCCTCAAAGGCCAAGCGCACGACCAAGAAGCTGCGCCCCAAGGATCGCGCGCTGGCCAACGACTTCATGAAGGACAGCGACTACGAAGGGCTGCTGCGGCAGTGGTTCGCGAATCTGGCGGCCGCACTCAAGCCGGGTGGGGCCTTCTACATCTGGGGCGGTTACGCCAACTGCGCCAACTATCCGCCGGCGCTGGCCGACTGCGGCCTGTACTTCTCGCAGGCCATCATTTGGGTCAAGGAACACCCCGTGCTCACGCGCAAGGATTTCATGGGCAACCATGAATGGTGCCAGCCTGCGGACACGCAGGTCATGACGCCCGAGGGTCCAGTTCCCATTCAGAGCCTGTGCGATGGCGATCGGGTCGTCAGTTACAGCCGCAACTCGAACGTGCTCGTTGGGCTGCGCCAAGGCCTGCTCGTGCGGCAGACCCGGCGGAGCTACCACGGACCGCTCCTGTTGGTCCGTGCCGGGCGTTCGGTGACACGCTGCACGCCCGGGCACCATTGGAGCGTGAAGCTCGCCCCGTGGGCGCGTGAGTGGTGGTGTGTCTATCTGATGCGGCTAGGTTCCTGGTGGCGTGTCGGAAAGTCCAAGCTCCGCTCCACCTGGGGCTTCGGGGTAAAACACCGGCTCAAGACCGAGGGGGGCGAAGCGGCTTGGATCTTGTCCGTCTATCCCTCGAACGTGGAGGCGACCATCGCCGAGCAGCTCATTCTGGCTGAGTACGGGATTCCGACGACAACCTGGTCGGAGAGTGCCTCCTCGCGAAGGGCCCTTGCTGACGTGCGCAGGCTTTATGATCGGCTGGACCTGACGCGACTGGAGCAGAACGCGCGGCGTCTGCTCCAAGACCACGGCCGATCGCTCGAGCATCCGTTCCTGATCGCCAACCACACACGAGACAAGATCGGGGCTCGCTCGTCCCTGCGCATCCGGGCCTGCAACTTGCTGTCAGGCGTAATGATGATTCCCGTTCCAGTCAACGGCCAGCAGACGCAGTGGGAGCCCATTCATGTCGAGTGGGAGCCGTTCGATGGCGAGGTTTACTCACTCGAGGTGGCACGCTACGGTCACTACGTGGCCGATGGCCTGGTAACCCACAACTGTTTCTATGGCTGGCGTGAAGGCGCGGCGCACTGGTTCAACCCGGAGATCAAGAACGCCACCGACGTCTGGAGCGTCAAGAAGGTCAACCCGCAGGCGATGGTGCACCTGACCGAGAAGCCTGTAGAGCTGGCCGTGCGGGCGCTGACCTACTCGTCGCGGGCCGGCGAGGTGGTTTTGGATCTATTCGGCGGCTCGGGCTCGACCTTGATTGCGGCGGAGAAGCTGGGGCGGCGGGCGCGGCTGATGGAGATCGATCCGGCCTACGCGGATGTAATCGTCCGTCGCTGGGAGGAGTTCACGGGCAAGAAGGCGGCGCTGGAGGGTGATGGCCGCGGCTTCGAGGAGGTGGCCGATGAGCGACGCCGAGTACCGGCGTGAGATCGAGCGCTGCCAGAAAGAGATTGCCGAGATAGAGGGTCTGCTATGCAGCGGCCATCACGATGTGGAAGGGCTGTGCCTGGCGCTGGCGGATTGGAGTGCGGAGCTGAGGTTGCTCGAAGACGAAAAGAGCCGCGGGGCGCTGGTCCCAGCGGCGGAGGGAGGCGGGGATTAGTTGCGGCGGCGGTAGCGCCACCGCCAGTAGGCGAGGTAGAGGCGGCCGATCAGGCGCCACAGACAGCCGGGTCTGGGCGGCTCAGGCAGCGGCGGGGTAGCCTGCTCGGCTTTGAGCCGGTCCAGGTACTCAAGAAACCGCCGCTGCTGTTCTTCGTCGCGGTCTTCGAACTCGACCATCATGGCGGGCCACCTACTCGGTGAGGAAGTAAGCGCTGGTACCGTCGTCGCGCTTGCGGCGGGTGATCTTGTGCCCCAGCTTCTTGGCGAGCGTGCCGGAGAGGAACCCGCGCACGCTGTGAGCTTGCCAGCCAGTGGCTTCAACCAGTTGCTGGAGTGTGGCGCCCTCGGGCCGGCCGAGCAGCTCGATGACCTGGGCCTTCTTGCTGCCCTGGCGGGCGGTGGCCTCCTTGCTCGAGCCGGCCTTTTTCGGCGCGCCCTGGGCACCCGGTTCGCCAACGGTGGCCACCGTGGGGGCCGGTGCCAGGCGCTGGATGGCGCGCCAGATGCGGGCCACAGCCGTCTTGCGGTCCGTGAACTTGCGGACCGGCTTGAGATCATCAAACGGTACCACGCCGGCAAAGCCGTTCCAGATTTCGACGAGCTGGCCTACGGACAGCGAGCTCGAGGCCAGTTCCGCCTCCGAGGTGATGGCCAGGCGCGGCTCGCTCGGAACGGCGGCCGCCACGGCCTGCTTGGCTTCAGCCACCGTCGGGTAGGCGGTGACATTGGTCTCAACAATTGCGAATGCTCTCATTCGTTTTTCTCCTTTCGTTCAGAACTTCAGACCGGCGAGTTTTCCGTCGCCGGTGATGGTGAGGTTTTTGTAGTAGCCGCTCGCAATGCGCGCCCAGCAGAATGGAGTGTTCAGTTCATGCCGGACGGCGATGCGGCTTAACTTCAGCCGATGCGTGCCGTTGTCGAATTCCTTCTTGAGGTGGCCCCAGCGGTCGAGCTTCCAGCCGTTCCGCGTGGCCCAGGCGATCAATTCGTCGCGGGTGGCCATAGCAGGGACACTCATCGCTCGGGTTCCGAGGAAAAGCAAGCGGAATCTGACAACTGAATCTCGCGACGTTTCAAACAGATGTGGGCAGGAGTGATTTAACTTGGCCGAAGCGCGCCAGCTCATGAGCCAGGCCGAGTACGCCCGGCACCGCGGCAAAAGCCGCCAGTACATCAGCCGGCTGGCCAAGGCCGGCGTGCTGGTGATGCGCGGCGGCAAGGTCGACGTGGCGGCCTCGGACGCCGTGCTCGATGATCGGCCCGAGCCGGTTTCGGAGAGAGTCGTTGCGGCGCCTGCCGAAGTGGCCGCCGGCGCCACGACCTACGCCCAGGCCAAGACCGCCGACATGGTCTTCCGGGCGAAGCTCCGCAAGCTCGAGCACGACGCGCGGGTGGGCAAGCTGGTCGAAGCCGACCTGGTCAAGCAGCGCTGGGCGTCGATTTTGGTCGAGCTCAAGGAGCGGATCCTGGCGGCGCCCGACAAGCTGGCGCCCGAGGTCACGGCGCTCACCGATGAGCGCCAGGTGCGGGAAGTCTTGAAGCGCGAGATGCACGCGCTCGTCAACGCGCTGCGCGAAGTGGTCCAGTATGCGCGTTGAGGAGATCCAGATCCTGGCCGCCGAGGTGCTGGTGCCGCCGCCCGATCTGAGCGTCTCGGAATGGGCAGATCAGAACGCCCGGCTGAGCTCGGAATCCGCGGCCGAGAAGGGCGAGTGGCGGACCGACCGGGCGCCCTACCAGCGCGCCATCATGGACGCCCTCAGTCCTTCGCATCGGGCGGAGTCGGTCGTTCTGATGTGCGCGGCGCAGATGGGCAAGACCAGCATGCTCTCGAACTTCATCGGCTACATCGTCGACCTCGATCCCGGCCCGATCCTACTGGTCCAGCCGCGCGAGGTAGATGCCGAGGCCTTCTCGAAGGACCGCCTGGCCCCCATGCTGCGCGACACGCCGTGCCTGCGAGGCAAGGTGGCCGAGGCGCGCAGCCGCGACTCGAACAACACGATCCTGCACAAGAAGTTCCTGGGCGGCTCGATCACGCTGGCCGCGGCCAGCTCGCCCGCGGGCTTGGCCATGCGCTCGATCCGCTACTGCCTGCTCGATGAGGTGGATCGGTATCCGGCGAGCGCGGGCAGCGAGGGCGACCCGGTCAACCTGGCGATCACCCGCACGGCGAACTTCTGGAACCGGAAGATCGTGCTTTGCTCGACGCCCACCATCAAGGGCGCCTCGCGGATCGAGGCGGCGTACCTGGAATCGAACCAGCAGAGCTACTGGGTGCCTTGCCCGCACTGCGGCGAGTTCCAGGTGCTGCGCTGGGACAATCTGGTCTGGCCCAAGGGCGAGCCGGGGAAGGCTGAGTACCGCTGCGAGCACTGCGCCAAGCTGATCGGCGACTGGCAGAAGCACTGGATGCTCAAGCACGGCGAGTGGCGCGCCGCGCATCCCGAGCGTGAGGTCGCCGGCTTCTGGATCAACGGCCTCTACTCGCCCTGGCGCAAGTGGGGCGCGCTGGCCACGAAGTTCGTGGCGGATCGCCGCTCGCCCGAGACCCTGCGCGAGTTCGTGAACACTGTGCTCGCCGAACCGTGGGATGACGAAGCGGAAACCAGCGTGGATATCGCCACGGTGATGGCCCGGCGGGAGCACTACCGGGCGCCGGCGCCGTTCGGCGCGGCGGTGCTCACCGCGGGCGTGGACGTTCAGAAGGACCGCCTCGAGTTGGAACTGGTCGGCTGGGGGCGCGGCGAGGAGTCTTGGTCCATCGAGTACCGCGTGCTGCCGGGTGATCCGACCGGAGCGGCCCTGTGGCAGGAACTCGATTCGTATCTGGAGCGGCGCTGGCAGCATGAGTCCGGCCTGTCGCTTCCGATAGCGGCGTGCGCGATCGACTCGTCCTACGAGTCGCAGGCGGTGTACGAGTTCTGCCGGACGCGCTACCACCGGCGCGTGTTTGCGGTAAAGGGTGTGGGCGGCACGCAGCCGGTCTGGCAGAGGAAGCCGACGGCGAAGAACATCCGGGGCGAGCGGCCCTGGCTGGTCGGGACTGACACGGCCAAGGAGACTCTGATCGGCCGGCTGCGCAACCCGACGCCCGGCACGCCAGGCTATGCGCACTTCCCGGTGGATCGCGAGCAGAACTACTTCGAGCAGCTGTTGGGCGAGGTGCTGGTGACCACCTACAGTCGCGGGCAGCCGAAACGCGAATGGCGGCCGAAGCCCGGCGTGCGCCACGAAGCACTCGACGCGCGCGTCTATGCCTACGCCGCGCTGCGTGCGCTGATCTCGATGGGGCTGTCGCTCGACAACGAAGCGGACCGGATTGCAGCGCTCCGCAACGAACAACAGCAGGCGGCGCCGGCTCCACCGCAGGAGCGGCGCTGGCTCGGGGACCGGACCAAGGAATGGCTCAAGCGATGAAGATCCGAGGCATGCCGGCGGAAACAGCCCGTCCGCAGTGGGAATACACGGTGGTGACCGCCGAGGCCGAATCCCCGGACCTACTCGCCGACTACGGCACCCAGGGCTGGGAACTCGTCTCCGTCGTGCGCGAAGCCGGCTCACGCGCGACGTTCTACTTCAAGCGGCGGAGGCAGTGAATGGCTTGGAGTCAACAGCAACTTGATGCGATTGAAGCCGCCATCGCCAGCGGCGAGCTGACCGTCCACTTCGGCGACCGCACCGTCACCTACCGCTCGATGGATGACCTTCTCAAGGCACGCGCCGTAATCAAGGATGCGCTTGAAAGCGAAGCGGGCACGGCGCCGGATCGCTTCAGCTTCGCCCAGACCAGCAAGGGATGAACTGGCTCGACAAGGCTATCGCGTGGGTGGCACCGGAGGTGGGCCTGCGCCGGTTGCGTGCGCGCCGCGCCGCCGACCTGGTGCGGCTGGCCTACGAGGGCGCCCGGACGGGCCGGCGGACCGACGGCTGGATCACGACCGGTAACTCGGCCAACGCCGAGATCGCGCAGGCGCTCACGAAGCTGCGCGAGCGCTCGCGGGACCTCATCCGCAACAACCCGTACGCCGCGCGGGCCGTGGCTGAGGTCGTGGGCAATGCGATCGGGACCGGGATTACGGCGCAGGCGCGCACGGGCGACCAGGAGTTGAACCGCGAGATCGATCGCGCATGGTCGGAATGGATTGAAGAGTGCGATGCGGACGGCCAGCTCGATTTCTACGGCATCCAGGCGCTGGTCGCCCGGACGGTGTTTGAGAGCGGGGAGTGTCTGGTTCGATTCCGCCAGCGCCGAGACGGCGACGGCCTCAAGATTCCTGTCCAGTTGCAGGTTCTGGAGCCTGACTACCTGGATCAGTCGAAGACCCAGAAGACCGAGACGGGCTACATCATCCAGGGCGTCGAGTTCGACCTGGTGGGCCGGCGCGTTTACTACTGGCTGTTCGGCAGCCATCCCGGAGAGGTCACGCAGACCTCATTGCGCGGGAGCCTCACGAGCGCCCGCGTGCCCGCCTCCGAGGTGCTGCACGTGTATCGTAAAGACCGGCCCGGTCAGGTGCGTGGGGTGCCGTGGCTGGCGCCGGTGGTCATTACGCTGCGCGACCTCGATGAGTACGAAGAAGCCGAGCTGGTGCGCAAGAAGATCGAGGCCTGCTTTGCGGCCTTCGTCACCCAGCCGCACGGTCCCGAAGGTCCGAGCATCGGCCCGGCGACCACCGAGTCGGCGACCGGCAAGCGGATCGAGTCGTTCGAGCCGGGCATGATCGAGTACCTCAGGCCGGGTGAGGAGATCACGTTCTCGACGCCGAGCCATGTGGCCGGCTACCGGGATTACGTCGCCGCCAAGCAAGCCACCATCGCCACCGGTTTGCAGCTCACTTACGAGCAGTTGACCGGCGATCTCTCGCGGGTGAACTACTCCTCCTACCGCGCCGGCTTGCTCAGCTTCCGCAACGGGATCGAGGCCTTCCGGTGGCTCGTCTTCATTCCGATGTTCTGCATCCCCGTGTGGGAGCGGTTTCTTGCCGTCGCGTTCACCGCTGGTGAGATTCCGGAGCCGGGACCGTTCAAGGCCGAGTGGACGCCGCCGGGCTTCGGTAGCGTCGATCCCTACAAGGACTCGCTGGCGACGCTCAACCGCATCCGCACGGGTACGCTGACGCTGCGCCAGGCCATCGCCGAGCAAGGCTACGATCCGGACGCGCAGCTGGAACAGATCGCCGAGATCAACCGGCTGCTCGATGAGAAAGGCATCGTGCTCGACTGCGACCCGCGGCGGGTCACGCAGAGCGGCACCCAGCAGAAGGAGCTTCAAAATGACCCTCAAGAGAGAGCGGCTGGAAGCACGGTTTGAGGCCCTCGCTCCAGCCGACCATGACGAACGCACGGCGACGCTCACTTGGTACACCGGCGCCGCCGTCCGGCGCTACGACGCGCGTGGTCCTTACGAGATGCGTTTCTCGATGGAGCCGGGCGCGGTGCGGCTGGAGCGGCTGGCGAGCGGTTCGGCGCCGCTTTTGAACTCTCACCGCGACTACACCGTGGCCGACGTGATCGGCGTGATCGCCAAGGCCTGGATCGAAAGCGGCGCGGGCAAGGCGATCGTGCGTTTCTCCAAACGCGAGGATGTCACCCCGATCTGGCGGGACGTCGAGGACGGCATCCTGCGCAACGCCTCGATGGGCGTGGCCATTCACGCGCTCAAGGACGTAACGCCCGAGGGAGCCGCCCTGCGCCAGATCCTGGTGACCGACTGGGAACCCGAGGAGGTTTCGCTGGTGCCGATCGGCGCCGACCCGGGTGCGGGATTCAAGTTCGAACGGGCAACTGGCCCACAGGAGCAAACGATGGAAGAGACCATCACCGAAACGGGCGGAGAAGCCCGTAACGAAGTGAACGTGGATGCGGAGCGGCAGGCCGCGGCGCTGGCTGAGCGGACCCGCATCCTGGAGTTGGACAAGATCGGGCGGACGGCCAAGCTCGACGCCCGGCTCATCGCCGAGCACATCGAGTGCGGCACCGCGGTCGAGGAGTTCCGCCGGCTGGCGCTCGATGAGCTGGCGCGGCGCAGCGAAGAAACGCCCATTCGCAGCGCCACCGCCGTGGTCACCCGCGACGAGGCGGACACGCGCAGGGCCGGCATCGCGGCCTCGCTGCTTCACCGGTATGACCCGAAGCTGTTTCCACTCAAGGAGGACTTGGGCAGGGACTGGCTTGGCATGACGCTGCTTGACCTGGGGCGGGAGTGCCTGGAGGCCGCCGGCACGCGGACGCGGCGCCTGAGCCGCAACGAGATCGCCAAGCTGGCGCTTTCGACCTCGGACTTCCCCTACATCCTGGCGGATGTGGCCAACAAGACCCTGCGCCAGGCCTACAAGGCGTACCCGCGAACGTTCTTGCCGTTTTCGCGGCGGCGCACGGCGGCCGACTTCAAGAACATCAACGCGCTTCAGCTCGGCGAATCGCCGGCGCTCCAGAAGGTCAACGAGAAGGGCGAGTTCACCTACGGCTCGATCGCCGAGTCGAAGGAAACCTACAAGCTGGCGACTTACGGGCGGATCGTCGGGATCACCCGCCAGGTGATCATCAATGACGATCTGGGCGCCTTCACGCGCATCCCGGCAGGCTTCGGCGTAGCGGCGGCGACGCTCGAGAGCGACACCGTCTGGGGCATCATCACCTCGAATCCCGCGATGGGCGACGGTGTGGCGTTGTTCCACGCCAACCACGCGAACCTCAACACTGGCTCGGGCAGCGCCCTGGGCTTGACGGGCTTGGGCGCGGGCATGGCGGCGATGGCCAAACAGAAGGGCCTGGACGGCGCCACCACGCTGAACGTGCAGGCGCGGTATCTGGCCGTGCCGGTGGCGTTGCAGCTCACCGCCTTTCAGCTTGTGGCGGCGAACCTGGCGCCGGCGCAGACGGCCAACGTTGTGCCCGAATACATCCGGGCACTCACGCCGGTGGCCGAACCGCGCCTGGACGCGGCGAGCACCACGGCTTGGTACCTGTTCGCCTCGCCCGATCAGATCGACACCATCGAATACGCCTATCTCGAAGGGCAGGACGGCGTCTACATCGAGACGCGCCAGGGCTTCGAGGTGGACGGCGTTGAAATCAAGGCCCGCCTGGACTTCGGCGCCAAGGCGATCGACTGGCGCGGGATGCAGAAGAACGCGGGCGCCTAAGGAGGAACGACGTGAAGAACTACGTGCAAGCGGGAAAGATTCTGACGCTGGCGGCGCCCTATGCCGTCAGCCCGGGCGGCGGGGCGCTGGTCGGCTCGATCTTCGGCGTGGCTGCGGGCGACGTGGCGAGCGGAGCCGAGGGGGAGTTTCAGGTCGAGGGCGTCTTCGATCTCACGCGCGAGACTGGCGCCGGCACGGCTTGGTCGGCCGGTGATCTCGTCTACTGGGACAACACCAACGAGCGCGCGACCAAGACCTCGACCGGCAATAAACTGATCGGCGTTGCGGTCAAGGCGGCCGCGGACGGCGATGCTACGGGCCGCGTCCGGCTCAATGGTGCCTTCATCTCCTGATGGCGTTCGCCGATTCGGTCGGTCGGGCTGACGAGGCCTGCCTGCGCGCTTTCGGCCGCCAGATCACCTACACACCGGCGGCGGGCGATCCGTTTACGGTCACGGGCATTGTGGACAGCGGGGCTCGGCCTGAGAACGCAGCGCCGGGCGTCTACGCGTTGCTGTTCGTGCGGGCGGTGGCCTTCCCAGAGCCGCCCGCACGGGGCGATGAGGTTGCCGTGGACGGCTCCATCTATAAGGTCGTGGATCTTGAAGCTGACGCCGAGGGCGGCCTCCGGCTGGTGCTGCATTTTAACCGAACGGTGTGATTCGTGCCGAGCGTTCGCATCTGGTTCCGCAAGCAGCTCCGGGTGGATCATCTGAACTTTCGCCAGCTTGAGATGCTCAAGCTGGGCACCGTCGGGCTGGCGGCGGTGAAAAACCGCCTGGCCGCCGGCCTGGGACCAACGGACGGGCCGGCCAAGCCGCTCACCAAGCGCTATGCGATCTACAAGTCAAAGCGACTGCGCCGGCGCGCGGTGCGCGACCTCTCGCTCACCGGCAGCATGCTCGGCAACCTCTCCGTGCGGACGGTCAGTGAGCGCGCGGCCAAGGCGGCGCTCACCTCCCGCAAGGAGCGCATCAAGGGACTGGCCAACATGCGTCGTGAACCCTGGCTGGTCTTCTCGCCGCGCAACCGCGCCGCAGTCATCGAGGCCGCCCGCCGCCTCCTGCACGAGATCACGCCCCGGCTGGTCGTCGAGCGCTTGCTCGGAGGCAGACAGTCATGATCAACCCGGCCGAGCTGGTCGATGCCTTGGTCGAAAAGCTCCGCGCCATCCCGGAGCTGGTCGCCGAGATGGAAGGCGACCCGCAAAGGATCTATGCCTACCACGACCTCTACCCCAAACGCGTCAGCCTGCCGCTGGCCATCTACGAGATGCCGGTGCCCTCGATCCTGGTCGCCTGGCAGGGCACCACACCGGGCAGCTTCGGCGCAGGCGAAGCCTGGAGGCACAACCTCTCGCTTTACCTCCGCGCGCGGGAGACGCTCGAAGGCGACCCGCCCACGGCTTACTACCGGCTGTTTGATCTGATCGTCAACGGCGTGCCCGCCGGGAGTGCGCTGAAGATGCTCTACACCACGGTCCACCCGCGCTGCCACCCGATGGATCTGCCTTCGATCCAGCGCGCCAGCGACGAGCAAGGAACCGACTATTTCGAAGTCACGGTGAGCTTCACCGAGATAGGAGATTGAGATGCCCGCCAACATCCGTGAAACCAAGATCGGCTTCGGCTACAAGAAGCAGACCGATCTCTCGACGCCCAACGTCTCCGGCGACATCTGGAGCCTGACCAAGACCAATGCCGCGCTTTCGACCGTGACGCTGAACACGGAGAACGATGCGGCCGAGCTCGGCAAAGGGCACGAGTTCGCCACCCAGACGTTCAAATCGCACTGGGACGTGAGCGGCTCGATCGAGAAGTTTCTCACCAGCGAGATTGCCGCCTGGGCGTTTGTCTTTGGCTTGGGCAACCGCGTCAAAAGCGGCACGCCGCCTGTGATCACCTACACCTGTACGCCACAGGATCCGGTCACGGGCGGCATCGAGCTGCCGGCCTTCTCCTTCATCGAGGCCATCCGCCAGGGTGCCAATGCGGTCCTTGACCGCATGGCGATAGGCTGCGTGATCGAGGATTTCACCATCACGGTCGGCTCGGGACCGGGCCGGGCAAACTCGCGCATCACGATCAACTTCGCCGGCTCGGGCAAGCTGGTGGAGCCGAGCGGGATCACGCTGCCGGCCGGCACCACCGAGCATCTGCTACCTGGCGCGAGCGCCCAGGTCACGATCAACGGCGTGGACTACGTCACCAGCCGCAACCTGGTCTCGCTGGAGTTCGGCTTCAAGAACAACCTCAGGCTCGACTCGGGCTTTTATCCCGGCTCGGGCACGCAGGACGGTGCGGCTATCCGGGGGCGCCTGGAGTTCGGCGACCGCGAGGCCTCGCTCAAGTTCACGGCCCGCTTTGAGCACGGCTCGACTGAACTGACGAAGCTCCGCAACCAGACCACGGGCACGGCGGTCGTCAGTCTTCAGGGGGAGCTGATCTCGGGCAGCGACTACCACTCGCTCGAGGTGACCTTCCACAAGGTCGCTTTCCGTACGGCGGTGGTCGGGGACACCGACGGGATCGTCACGGTGGAGGTAGAGTGCACTCCGCTGTGGGATACGACCAACGGCCTCCTCACCGCGGTCGCCAAGTGCAGCCAGGACAACATCGGCTGATGGGAGGAGTTATGGAAACCAGCAACGTATTCGATTCAGGGCGCCAGGTCGAGATCCAGCTTCGCTCGGCCGAGGGCACGCGCACGGTGAAGGTCCGCTTCCCAACCGATGAGGAGTGGATCGAACGCCAACGGCGCCGCAAGATCGTCATCAAACAGTTCGGGCGCGGTGTCTCAGAGACGACTATCCCGAATGCCGAAGAGGTGGATGCGGCGTTGTTCCGCAAGATCCGCATCGACGAAGGCGATGAAGTCGATGCCTACGAGGCCAGCCGGATCATCGAGCAGTTGAGCCAGGCCGAGGTGGATGATGTCGTACCGGAGGCCGGGGCCTTTCGCGTTCTGGTGCGCGTGCCCGGCGGGACCACCGTGCATGTGCTGTGCATGCCGAGCGCCAAGGACGTGATCGAGTACCGCCGCGGCTTCGCCCGCATCCTGGATCTGCCGTTCAACCGCCAGGAGCTGACTGTGAATCTGGCCGCTGCCGGCGCGCTCTACCAGAAGCTCTGCCAGACGACGGAGGGTTACGCTGGTGCGGTCCCGATCATCCACCAAGCGGTAGCAGTGAAGGCCGCCATTGATGCTCTGGAGGCCGGCTTTGAGGAGCGCGAGGGAAACTCCTGAGCGGGGAGTGGCCCGAGCGGCCCTCCCTGCGCTACCTGGTCTACTGGTCGCTGCGGCGCGACCAGTTGTGCGATCCCGGACTCTGTCCGGATGCGCCCGAGGGCGGTCGCTGCGATCACTGCCCGCTCGATCGGCTGGATGCGGCGCAGTCTTCCGAACCCGGTCAACTCCTGCGCCGCGCACTCGATCTTCGCGCGGCGCTAAAGCTGGGCGTCAAGCTGTCCCTGGATGAAATCGCGGCAGATGAGTTCCAGGCGATGCTGATTGTCGAACAGGAACAGGCCCGCTTCGATGAGGAGCGGCTCAACCGCCATGGCTGACAGCAAGCTCGAACTGGTGGTCACCGTTGATGCGGACAAGGCCAACGCGTCGATCAAGAGCGTCAACGCCGGCCTATCCTCGATCGAGACCACCGCAGTGAGCGCCGCGCGCGGGGCTTCGCGGGGCATTGACGGCATGACCGCGGCCATGGTCAAGGGCGCCACCGCCGGCAACCTGCTCGCCGAGGCCATCGAGCGCGCGCTGGGCGGGGTCAAGGAGTTCACCGTCGGCTCGGTCATGATGGCGGCTGAGAACGCGAAGGCGGAAGCCTCGCTTAAGGCGCTGGCCAATGCCCACGGCGCGGGAGCGGCTGCGGCGGCCAAGCAGGTCTCGGCGATCCAAGAAATCGGCTTCGAATACGCCGAGGCAGCCCACGCCGTCCAGCGGCTGATCGTGGCCGATTTGGAGCTCTCGAAGGCACAGGGTCTGGCCAAGCTCGCCAAGGACGCCGCCGCCATCCAGAATGTGGCCGCAGGTGAGGCGCTCGAGACCATCGTCATGGCGATCGAGTCTGGCTACTCGCGGGGCCTGCGCAGCCTGGGCCTGTTCGTCAACTTCGAGCGCGAGGCACTCGCCGAGCAGCTCCGGCTGGGCCGCGCCCTCACCGAAGCCGAGGAGAAGCAGGTCCGTTACAACGCCATTATGCGCGAGGGCGCCAAGATCCAGGGCGCGCATGCTGCCGTCATGCAGACCGCGGCAGGTCAGCTCGGCGCCCTCCAGCGTGAGTTTCAGCGTCTGCGCGAGCAGATCGGCGCCCGCTTCCAGAGCGATCTGGTGGCGCTGCTCGCCAACCTGCGTGAGCTGGTTAGCTGGCTGCGCGACAACACCGACGGTCTGCTCAAGCTCGCTGAAGCGGTAGCCGCGGTAGGAGCTGCCTTCGCCGCATATAAGCTCGCGGACAAGATCCTGGCTCTGGCCAAATCAATCGCGGCGCTCAATCTGGCCACGCTGAGCCCCTATGCCTTGCTGGGCGTCGCTGCCGTGGGCGCCGGCATGGCCGTCTATGCGCAGTGGAGGCGTGGTCAGGAAGAGGTTGAGGCGCGCTTCGACGAAATGGAACGGCGCGCACTCCGCATGCAGCTGCTGGCGGGCAAGGTCAGTTTAGACGAGCTCCGCCGGCGCGGGATGACGGATGAGCAACTGCGCGAGCTCGTCGCCGGCCGTCGGGCCTTGCCCGGCCAGGAGACTTTTGAGGTCCCCGGGCCCAAGGTCAGGCTTGAGGCCGCGCCGGATCTCGAGAGCCTGAAGCTGGCCGCCGAGATCCAGAAGCGCCAGATCGAGGCGGTGCGCGCAACGCGCGAAAGCGTCCTGGCCGCGGAGGCCGAAGCGCTCCAAGGGCCGGCACGGGCGCTCATTGAGGTGGAGCGCGAGGTCCAGCGGCTGACAACCTTCGTCGATGAGCGCGGTGTGATCCATCGCTACACGCTGCTCGCCGAAGCCCGCCACAACCTCGAGCGCGAGCTTCAAGCCAAGCTGCGTGGGCTCCAGAAGGAGACCGCCGAGGAGGCGCTTAAGCGCGCCAGGGAGGAGTACGAGCAGCGGCTGGCCTTTGACACCGAGCTTTACCAGCGCCGGCTTGCCAACGACGAGGACGCCGCACGTCAGGCGCTCGAGCATACCGAGCAGGTCTATAGCTTCGAGCTCGAGCGAGCCGGCTGGCTGCGCGACGCCCAGTTGCGCCAGGCCGAGGCCGCGGACGCGCAGACGCTCGAGCAGAAGCTGGCCCTTGAGCAGCGCAAGGCTGCGATCGAGATCGAGTACCTCGAGCGCGTCCACGAGATCAAGCAGCGGCTGTTTGATCTGGAGACCTCGCGGATGGTGCTCGAGGAGGAGGCCAACCTCCAGCGCCTGGGCTACCGGGCCGATGAGATCCAAGCGCGCATCGCGGAACTCAGCCAGCAGCGCGAAGATATCCGCTGGCAGCAGCAGGAGGCCACCGACGCGGCCATCCAGGCCGCGCGCGAGAACGCCGCCATCCGGCAGGCTGAACTCGTCCGCGATCACAACCGGCAGATCTTCGACTCTCTCAAGCGGCAGGCTGAGGGCGTTTTTGACGCACTGCTGACTCGCTCCCAGTCGGTCTGGTCGGCCATTGCGAACGCGCTCAAGACTGCCATCCTGACGGCGATCAAAGAGATCGTGACCTCGCGCGTGGCGGCCATGCTGATGGAGTTATTCGCCGGCACGCGGCTGTCGACGGCTGGTGGCGGCGCCTCTGGTCGCAGCGCGCTCGGCAGGGTTGGCGGATTGCTTGGAATCGGCGCTGTGCCGGTCTTCGGTGGCGGCGCTGGTCCCATTCCAGGCGGCGCGGCCGGAGGGTGGGGCACGCCTCCCTTCATGCCCGCCAGCGCCGGCGGCGGAGCCGGGTTGTTCTCCGGCCAGGCCTGGGCAGGCACACTGGCGAACCTCAAATCATTCTTCGGGATTGGCGGCAGCGTCCAACTCGGTCCGGGCATGGCCACTACCTGGGAAGCCGCGACCATGGGGCAGAAACTCTCCGCCATCGGCAAGTCGAACGCGGCGCTCATGGGCGGAGCCATGCTCGGGATGTACGGCCTCCAGCGCGGCGGGCTTTCCGGCCTTGGCATGACCACGGCCGGCGGCGCGCTGATCGGCTTCAAATATGGTGGTCCCCTGGGCGCCGCCATCGGCGCCGGAGCCGGCGCCGTGGCCGGCTTGGTGCGCCTCTTTGTCAAGGGCGCGCAGGAGAAAGCCCGCGAGAAGATCAAAGCGACCTACGGCATCGACATCCGCGACAACAACGTGTTGAAGCAGATCGTCGAGACCGCCAAGCAGGCTTTTGGCGGTAACCTCGACATGGCCATCCGCAGCCCGCAGATCCGCGATCTGGTGGAACTCTATGCGTTGTCGACGGGCCAGAGCACTTCGGGTCTTCCGGCCACGGTCAAGCCGGTCTCGCTGTTGCAGCAAGGCGGCAGCCTCTTCCAACAGAGCGCCGGCGGCCTCACGATTGATCGGATTGGCGGGGGCGCCCCATCCGCGGCTGCTCCCACGGTGATCAACATCACCGTGCCCGGCGCGAAGGAGTTCTTCGAGAAGGAGACGGTGCGGGTGGTGCTGGACAACCCGCGCTCCGTGCAAGCCTCCTCGCTCGCGGCCACCAAAGCCAACGCCGGCCGGCGCGAACTCGTGGCCTTGCAGCTCAGCCCCGGCACACTTACCGCATAGGAGAACTGATGGGAATCATCCGATGGCATTATGATGCGCTGCGCAAAGCGCTGGGCGCGGTGATGATCCTCTACCTGCTGTTCCTGGGGGTTCAGTTCGCCGTGGACATGCGCAATGGCGCCCAGGCGCAAGAGGTGGACCGCACGCAGCAGCTTGAACAACGCATCGACCGCCTCGATCACGAGCTCGAACGCCTAGATGCCGCCCAGCGCCTCACCCGCATCGAGACCTATATCGAGACCGCCAAGGAAGCTCAGGCCGCCAACCGCCAGATGTTCTCGCTTATCCTGGCCACCCTAACGCTGATCCTGGTCGGCGTGATCCTGTTGCTCGTAGGCCGCGGACCGCGCGGCATGAACTCCCCGCCTGCGCGTGGCGTCGATTTCAATGCCGTCGTGAACTCCCCGCCTGCGCGTGGCGTCGATTTCAATGCCGTCGTGGCCGTCGTGCTCGGGCACGAAGGCGGCTACCTGGAAGACCACACGACTGGTGAGATCTCGAAGTTCGGCCTCACCGCTGAGTTTCTGCGCTCGATCGGCTTGCCGCATGATCGGGACGCGATCCGCAACCTCACCCGCGAGCAAGCCATCGAAATCTACCGCGAGCACTGGTGGGAGCGGTACGGCTTCGAGCGCCTCCAGGATCAGCGTCTGGCCACCAAGTTTTTCGACCTGGCGGTCAACCTCGGGCCGCAACGTGCAACCCGGCTTCTCCAGCAGGCGCTCGTGCGCTGTGGCGCGCAGCTCACCGTGGACGGCCTCCTCGGCGAGCGCACCATTGCGGCTGCCAATGAAGCACCGGTGGAATGCGTCCTGAGCCACTTGCGGGCGCTGGCCGCCGAGCACTACCGGACGCTGGCGGCCAAGGACCCGAAGTATCTGCCGTATCTCAAAGGCTGGCTGGAACGGGCGTCCCAATAATGCCAGGATCGGTCGAAAACGCCGCGCCATCCACCGTCCTGCCGTGGAGCCTGTCGACAGCCTTCGTGCGCAGTCAGGAGTATCCGGTTCTCGACAACGAGTACGCGGGCGGCGAGTCCCAGCGCTCGGTCCAGGCGACGAACAGCCGCAAACGCTGGCGGCTGGCCAAGCGGCTGACGTCGGCGCAACTCGTGACGTTGCGCGATTTCTACGATGCGCGCAAAGGTCCGCAAGAGCCGTTCTACTTCTACGACCCCTGGGACACGAATCCGAAGTTCAGCTACGACCCGACCGGCCAGGCCACACAAGGCCGCTACACCGTCCGTTTCGAAGGCGCCTGGGAGCAATCGGCCGGAATCGCTCTGATCGAAGTCACCGTCGAACTGGTGGAGCTTGCCTGATGAACATCCGAATCTGCGCCTTGTTCTTACCGGCCCTGTGCTTGGCCGGGACTCTGATCCAGGACACCATCTACACCAGCTTTCCGCCGCAGGCCTTCGAAGGCCGGGTCACGATCTCTGGGCCGGCGATGACCACCTCCGAGGGCAAGATGATCAGCCGCTGGACGCGAGACTTCCAGATCTCGGGCGGCCAATTCCAGGTGGAGCTCGAGCCCAACGATACGGCGGTGCCCAGCGGCACCAGCTACTATGTCGTCTACCGTCCGAAGTCCGGCATGGCATGGTCGGAGTACTGGGTGGTCCCCACCAGCGGAACGCCGCTGAAAATCGCTGGCGTCCGCGTCAGCCAGCCGCCAGCGCCGCAAATGACCATTCAGCCATCGCAAATCCTGGCCGGCGGCGCCTCAGACGGCCAGACGCTGGTATGGAGTGACGGTCTCCGCCGCTGGAGCCCATCAACGCTCAGTGCGGGGGTCAGCAGCATCTTCGGGCGCACCGGCGCGGTCACGGCCCAATCCGGAGATTACGACACCGACAAAGTCCCGGAAAGCGGCGTGAACAAGTACTATCTCGACTCGCGCGCCCGTGCCGCATTTTCTGCGCAAAGCCCGCTGGCCTATGACAGTGGAACGGGCCTGTTCTCCTGCCCCACCTGTACCGCCCTTTCCGGCGGCGTCGCGAACTCGATGGCGTACTGGACAGGGGGCGGAAATCTGGGGTCAAGTTCGGTCGTGTCCACCGACGAGACCAACAAACAAGCCACTGTCTCCCTCCGGGACGGTGCGTCGGTGACGTTCGGCAATCCCGGGGAGATCTTCAATCCCGTCCCTATCGACATCCGGCCACCGGATTCCTCCGCGCCTCCCAACTACCCGCAGGGCTTCAGAGTCCGCTTTCTCAACGTGGATGGGACATTCGACGAAGCCAACAACAGCTACATCGAGCTGGCGCCGTGGTCGCAGAAAGCATCGCTCACCAACTTCACCATCACCGGCATGGTGAAGCGCTTGAAGAGCTTCACCTACGGGACGTACCCTTCCGGGACCGGCACGCTGGCCACCCAGTCCTGCGGCGCTTCCGACGGTTGCACCCCCAATGCCCAGGGAGACTATCTCTACACCGTGCTCTACTACCTCACGACGACCGCCGGCAGCGGCGGAACGGCATTCCTCACTGTGACCTGGACCGACCTGAAGGGCGCACGGACCTTCGTTTCTCCCGCGCTGCCGCTGAACGCCAGCGGGTACGTCCAGGGCCAAGTCGTGGCGCAGCTCAAGAGCGGCACAATCAACATCACGCCTGGATGGGCGAATGCTTCTGGCAGCCCGTCGGTCAGCTGGGGCTACCTCGTCCAGCGTTGAGAGCTTTCTTCCGTGCCCGACTTCCTCGGCAACGTCCCGGTGCCCGAGATTGCGCCGAGCGGCGTGTTTCCGCTGGCGCCCGATTACCCGCACGGGCGCTCGCAGGCGCCCGCAGTGGTCATCCACCAGTTCGGCTCCGGCAACTCGAAGATCGAGCAACGCTTCCTGCTGGGCACCGGCGCCAAGCGCTTCACCGTCCGCAAGGCGCGTCTGCGCGAGACCGACCGGATCGCCCTGCGCGACTTCTGGGAGCAGCACTACGGCCCCTATGGCGCATTCACCTACAACGCGCCGAACGACGATGGCGTAGGCACGACCGCTTACACCTGCCGCTTCGCCAACGAGCCGCTCTCCTGGGAGATGCTGGCCGCCGCGGTTTGCTCCCTCGGCGTGACGCTCATCGAGATTCCCTCCTCCTCGCCCGCCTACACGCTCAATCAGATCGTCAATCGCTTCCCTCCCGCTTCCCTCCAGCAGGCCTTGCTCTCGCAGGTGCAGGAAATCATCCCGCTCGTGAAGATCGTCGCCAAGCAGCCCGGCTACCCGGCCATCTACGTCTCGGACCGGCGCTGCACCATCGGCAGCCAGCTGTACCAGGCGCGGCTTCTGGAGTTCGACGGCATCGCGCAGTCGATCGGCAACGAGGCCGACGAGGCCCGGTTCGTCTTCGGCAATGCCGACCGCGTCATGCGCGCGCTGGCCAACGACGTCGATCTCTACCGGGCGGCGCTCGAGTTCTCCTTGTTCCATGTGGGAACCGGCATCAAGCTCGACCTGTGGAAGGGTGAGATCATCGACTGGTCCTTTGATGCCGGCCCGGAGTTCCACGTCCGCGCCGCCGACGGCATCTACGAACTGAACCTCCCCTACCCTTCGCGCCGCATCTCGCGCACCTGCTGGAAGCAGTTCAAAGACGGCGCCGGCTGCCCCTACACGGGCCCCGACACCACCTGCGACAAGGGCTTTGACACGCCCAACGGCTGCCGCAACCACGGCATGGATGACTACTTCGGCGGCATTCTGGCTAAACCCATCGGCGTGCGCATCAAGGACAACTCGACGGGCACCTGGGGTTTCGGGCGCTCAACAATCACTAGCGTCTCGCTCGTGGCCGATTCGATTTACGACGAGGTCGTGCCGGAGATCTACACCGACTCGGCCATGCCGGTGAACGCCAAAATCGCCCTGGGGCGCGAGGAGAGTGATTTCTACGCGGCCGTGGGCATTGTGGGCGAAGGTCCGCTCGGCGCTTACGGCACGGGCCACAAGCTCGACGGGCAGTTTCACCACGGCTACCCCGGTTCGCTTGGCTTGATGGAAAGCCTCGGCGCCGACCCCAATCCGACGCCCTTTGGCCTCGACACCGACAACCCAGTCGAGCGGGCCGCGGGCACGGCCTTCGTGATGCTCCGCCGCGCCGACGCCAAGGGGCTTCAGCTCTCGCGGCTCGCCGAGCATGCCATGGAGGTGGTCGTCGCCCAGGGCCTGAGCGGCTGGGTGTGGACCGCGCCGGGCGTGCGCTCGCTCCAAGTGCTCACCAACCCCATCTGGATCGCCATCAACATGCTGCTCCGGGCGCGTGGGCTGCGCTTTGCCGACGCCGCCACCTGCGAGCAGTTCTTCGACGTGGATGCGGCCATTGCGGCTGCCCAGATCTGCGATCAGCAGGTAACGAAACTCGTCGGCATGGGCGCCGAGACGCAGTTCAAGTTCCGCGGCGTGATCCAAGAGGAAAAGCCGCTCCGGGACTGGATTCAGGAAGTCCTGATGAACTGCCTCGGTTATTACACGTTCGCCTTCGGTAAGTTGAAGCTCGGCGTGCGTGTGAACTCCTCCGCCCTCGAGGCCTTCACCGAAGGCAACATTCTGTTCGGGAGCCTCCAGCTTGCGCCGCTCAAGCCCAGCTTCAACCACCTGACCGCCAACTTCGCCGACGAGGACTACGACTTCGTCGCCAACTCGATCTCGCTCTACGACATCAATCATGCGGCGCTCATCGGCGGCGGCGCCGGACCGCTCTTTCTGAAGTCTACGGTCAATCTCTCCGGCACCGCTTCGAAATCCCAGGCTGCACGGATCATCACGACCCGGCTGCGTGAGGAGCTCGGTGGGATCACGCCGACCGAATGGAAGGCGGCGCGGCAAATCGCCTTCAAGACCACCGTGCTAGCCCTCAACACCGAGCCCGGCATGGTCTGCTCGATGACCCATCCCGACATGCCCGGCGGCGCGGGCGAGTTCCGCGTCACCAGTTGGCGTCTCAATAAGGACTACTCGATCGACATACAGGGCCGCACGACCACCGATTCGATGTACGACTTGGTCACCGGCCCCAAGCCAGCCGACGTCGTGCCGGAGCCGCCGGCCACGGAGCCGGGCACCGACTGGGCCGCGCCGCCCGAGCCGGTTTTCGGTGTGGCGCCTTATCCCGGGATGCTCATCTTTGCCGGAATCGGGTTTCAGGACCTCGCCAACACGAAAACGATCTCCACCCTTACTTTCACTGTCTGGCACTACGACGAAACCGCGCCCATCCAGACCACCTTGAGCGCCGCGATCGATGAGCAGGCAACCTCGATCACTGCCGAGAACTTGAGCAGCTTCGCCCTTGGCGACTTCGTCCTGCTCGATAGCGAGATCATCCAGATCACCGCCATCAACGGCCAAACCGCCGAGATCCAGCGGGCGCAGAAGAACTCGACCGCCACCGCGCATGACTCCGGTGCGCGGCTCATCCTGCTGCACAAGCGGGTATGTGTCTACCATGTGCCGAGAGATTTCTTCGGCACACCGGCCTCGGGGGAGTGGGAGGCTCGCGAACCGTTCCGCTCGATGGCGGTGGCAGCCGTCGAGCTCTACGTCACCAACGTCTTCGGCAACTCGCCGGTCAAGATCAACAACTACACCTCGAACCTCGTTGACGGCCGGTTGCGCATTCTGAGCGGAGAGCAGGTGGATCTGATTGTGGAGGGCGTCATTGGCATCGAAAGTGACGCCGTGCCGCCGGTCTATCTGCCGCAGGCTACCTCGATCCGCGACATCTACGCCTACTGCAAGAACGCCCCCTTGGGCGGCGACATCCACGCCGTCGTCAAGGTCGCCGGAAACGCGCTTGGCACCGTCATCATTCAGGAAGGCCAGACCTTCCCGGCCAACTGGATTGACGGCAAAGACCTGCCGGCAATCCGCCCCGATCAGGCAATCACGCTGGACATTACCAGCGTTGGCATTACTTATCCTGGCGAGCGCCTTGTGGTGACCATTCGGTTGTGAGCGATGGACGCGATCTACAAGCTCCAGCCCACGCGCACCATCCACCTCCAAGGCGCTTCCGGTTTCGGAGCCGCCGCCGCGCTGCACTCTGCCTCCGAGACCGGCTTCAAGGTCTCGGGCGTCTTCCGCGACGCCGCTGACTTCGCCGTCCTGGTCCTCTGGAACCGCGACGACTTCTTCGGCCACCCTCGTTTCTCCTACCTTCCAGACGACGACTTCTCCGGCATCACTCTGAGCTTCGATCTGCACTATGAAAACCTCCAGCCCATCGACTCGCCCAAGTTCCCCACCATCGACTGGCCGTATCTGAACTGCCTCAAGACAGAGGGGACGTTGGTCCAGTTGCGGCTGTTCGATCGGGCGACGCTGGTTGGAGGGACTTACAGCAAGGCTCAAGGAACTTTTACCCTCAACGGCACCCCTTACGGCTATGATCGCGTCACGCTGTGGTATCAGAACATCGCCTTCGACAAGATCGTGAGCTGGCCCAACCCGGAGACCGCCGCCGAGATCTGCCAGGAACTGGCCGCTCAGATCAACGGCTTCGACTGGCAGGGCGCCGGCGTGCTCATCCCGCTCGAGGCCGAGGCGGGCGGTAACACGATCACGATTCGCGCTGCGCGCCCAGGCTACGACGGCAACATGATCCGCCTTTACGAGCTGCACAAGAACGCGAACCTCTACTTCACGCCCCACCTGGTCCAGCTTCAGGGCGGATCGTCCGATGCCACCTGGCGCGTCACGATAGACTTCTCCGCTGAGGGCCTGACCGATCTTCAGAAGATCTGGCTGACGTTCGCGCCGAAGCTCGCCGACTCGGCGGCTTATCAGGCGCAGGAATGGGAGGCGACCTTCTCGAACTGGACCGTCACCGACACCCAAGGCAAGCGGGCGCTCAAGGTTGCCGGGCCTGGATCTGTGCGCATTGAGGAAGACGATGCGTGGGTCCAATATTCGGGCTACTGGGAGTGGGCGCCGACCAACTGGTGGAGCGACGGGCGGGCCAAGCGGGCCGCACAGCAGGGAGCCACGGCAACCGTGGAAACGCACTGCTCGGCGGTCCACGACATCTACCTCGGCACGCGGCTTGATTTCGACTGCGGCGTCGTGGAAGCCCGGTTGGACGGCGGCTCCTGGGTCCAGCTCGACTGTTACGAGACTGCCGCCCGGGCGCGCCAAGTCCGTCGCAAGCTCTTCAGCAACGTCAGCGCCGGCCGGCATCGCCTCGAGATCCGGCTCACCGGCAACAAGAATCCCAATAGCCAGGGCTGGTACTTTTACTTCGACTTCGTCGAATGCGCACTATCCACGGATGTGCCGGACGCGCCGGAGCTGCGCACCGATGCGGCGGTCGCCTGTGACTACGGAACGGATCATACTTGGAAGCTCTCACCGCAGCGTCTGGTGTGGGCCATCCGCAAGCTGGGCCTGATCGGCGAGATCAATCACTACGTTTCGGTCTTCTGGTGGAACCAGCGGAAGCGCGTCGGCGGGTACTTTCCGTCGGTGACGGTCACCTACGGCGGCACCTGGGCCGGCGGCGACGAGGCGTTTCTTACGATCGGTGGCACGACTGTCGGCAAGAGCGTCTTCCCGGCGGACACACCCGAGACCATCGCCGAGCACTTCGCCTATTACATTAACGAGGTCTTCGTGGGCGTCTGGGCCCAGGCCTCAGGTGGCGCACTCACGATCACGGTGCGCTCGCCGGCGCCGGCCTACTCGTTCAGTTTCTCTGAGAGCCATAACTCGGCTCAGGGCACGGTCACCGTGGAAGGTTCGCTCACCGGAGGCGTCGTGGGCGAATGGGTGATCGACGATTCCGTCACGCCCGTGCTGAATCGTGCCGCGCGCGACTGGCACGCCGACTACTTCGCCGAGCTGGCGGCGCATGGCATGAGCTGCGTGGCGGCTTTCTCGCAGGAACTGGTCCTACCGCCGGACGACCCGCCCTCGGTCGTCTGGGTGCAGCGCTACCTGGACGGCCAACCCGTTCAGACGGCCACGGGCTTCGGCAACAAATACTCCTCGCACTGCGCCTTCACCCCGCCGTTCCGCGACTACATCCAGAAGGCCTACGAGGAGATGGCAACCCTGATGGGGGCCGCCGGCCTCACAGCCCGCCTCCAGTTCGGTGAGGTGCTCTGGTGGTACTTCCCCAACGCCTCCGGCATGGCCTTCTACGACGCTTACACAACCAGCCGATTCCAGGTGCAGTACGGTCGTGCCCTGCACACCTTCCTAGCACCAAGTGACGACCCGTCAGTCAACGGCTACGTGGACGCCAACTTCCTCCGCCAGACCGTCAAGGATCACGTGGACGCCATCCGCCTGTACGTGTTGGCATCACACCCGAACGCCGGCTTCGAGCTGCTCTGGCCGCTCGACGTCAACGACCCAGCTACGCGCCGCCTCAACCGTTACATCAACCTGCCCCTCGAATGGGAAATCCAGTCCGGCTCCGGCTTCGAGACCTTCCTGATCGAAGGCTTCCAGTTCGCCGGCATCGACCGAAACCTGGACAAGGTCCGCTGGATGGCCGGCTACCCATTCGAGGTTCTCTCCTGGCCCCGATCAGCCTGCCGGTATCTCGCGGGCCACTTCAACTCCGGCTGGCCCTTCGCCCGCGACTACCTCACCGCCCGCCGCACGCTGGTCCCCCTGATCAAGCTCTGGGCCTACGACCACCTCTGCCTGTACGCCCGCCGCCTGCCCCTGCCGAGCGAATCCCGCAACCATCGGTGACATGAGGACGCCCGCCTCATCGTGCGCCCCACGGCCCCGGCTCCAACCTCGCCGACAGCACGCTCCTCGAAGTCACTGCCAACGGCGAACTCATCCTCGCCGGCGGCTCCGGCAACGGCTACCGCCTCGCGGAGTTGATGGGCGCCACCAACCCCAGCGGCTGGGCGGGCGTCATCAAAGTAAAGAATCCAGCTGGGGTGACGGCGGGCTACATCCTGCTCTACGCAAACCCGTGAGTATCGCCGTTACTTGTGCGAGGACGAGACATCGGCGTCATGCGCAGTCCGTGGCGAGACAACGGACAGTGAAGACCTCAAGACGTCGCGGCTTCCCGGTGCCGCCTCCATCGCCAACACTAACGGCCGAGCCAAAACCACGGCTCAATGGATCGCATAAGGCGGCCCGCACCGACGGGCGCCCTCGGTACCTATAACCCTTCCGGGAATTGGATTAGCGACGCTGAACCCTGCCCTTCATGCCCCTCCACCCAGCACCTTGTACAGAGTCACAAGATTGCTCAAACGGGCTTGGCGCAAGCTGACAAGCCCTTGTTGGGCAGCGTATAAAGAGCGCTGAGCAACCAGCACGCTTAGGTAGCTGTCGATTCCGGATCTATAACGGGCCTCTGCAAGCCGAAACGCCTCCTCCAGGGACCGCACAAGTGCCTCTTGGGCCCGCTGCTGTTCGAGCAGTCTGGATCGCAGCGCAAGCGCATCGCTCACTTCCCGGAAAGCTGACTGAATTGCCTTTTCGTACTCCGCGACGGCCAGATTCCGATCGACCTCGGCCACTTTGAGATTCGCTTGGCGAGCGCCGGCATCGAAAATGGGGATGCTTGCTTTGGGGACAAAACTCCACGTCCTGGCACCGTACCGGAACAGGTCCGAGAGGTCGCTACTCATGAGACCAGCGGCGGCGGTCAGGGCAATGCGAGGGAAAAAGGCCGCACGGGCGGCTCCGATGTTCGCATACGCGGCTTTCAATTGATGCTCCGCCATGAGGATATCCGGTCTCCGGAGCAATACCTCGGAATGTACTCCGGCATCGATATCTTTCAGCGCAAGCTCCGAACCTAACTCGCCGGGTAGTAGATCGGCGGAAACCGTTGTACCCACCAAGAGGTTGATCGCGTTCTCGTCCAGGGCCACTTGGGCGGTGTATCGGGCAATGTCGGCCCGCGCAGCCTCCAGCTGGCTTTCGGCCTGGCGAAGGTCCAGGTCGGATGCCATGCCCGCTTCGCACGTGCGCCGGATCAGTTCATAGGTGGACTGTTGGGCATCGAGGGTTGCCTGGGCCAGCCGCAACTTTTCCCGATCGGCGGCCAGGGCAAAGTAACTGTCAGCGACTGCGGCCACAAGCGCAATCTGCGTCGCAGCGCGCGACTGCTCGGTTGCCAGGAACCTTTCGAGCGCGGCGCTCTTTAAGCTACGAACGCGCCCAAACAAATCGAGTTCCCATGAGACCGCAACCGGGTTCACGGTGTACTGTTCTACCGTCACGGACTGCGGCACGGCGAAGCCGGCCACTGTCATGCTTTTCGGAAGCCGGTAGAGATCGGCAGCGGCCGAGGCGTTGACCGAAGGCAACTGCTCAGCACGCTGAATTCGGTACAACGCTTGGACTCTTTCCACGTTCAGCGCTGCCATCCGCAAGTCGCGGTTATTGGCTAGTGTGAGCTCGATCAGAGACCGGAGGTGTTCATCACGGAAGAACTCCCGCCACGGCGTGTCTGCGCCGCTCGCTTCAGCCGCGGCATTTGGCTTAACAGTAGCGCTCTCCGGCCACGCAGCTGGAACCGGCAACTGGACCTGTTCGTATTTCCGTGGATGCAGGCATCCACACAAGCAAGCGGTCATTCCCAACAGAAGGATACGGCGGTACATGCTATCGCCCCTCCACAATGCCCGGCGCGCTGGAGTCGCGCGGTTTCAAACCTTCGCTGTGCTGTCTCGAAAACAGCCGTACGATCAGCACAAGAAACAGCGGGATGAAGAAGATCGCCAGGAAGGTAGCTGTAATCATGCCGCCCAAGACGCATGTTCCTATGGCCTTTTGTGCCCCTGCTCCGGCACCCGAGGCGATTGCGAGGGGCAGGACTCCAAAACCAAACGCCATAGACGTCATCACGATGGGCCGTAGCCTGAGTTTGGCCGCCTCCAAAGTGGCCTGAAGTAGACCCTGTCCTTGCTCAAGCCGGATTTTGGCAAATTGGACGATCAGAATCGCGTTCTTTGTAGTCAAACCCAGTACGGTCAGCAACCCGATCTGGAAGTAGACGTCATTGGGCAAGTTCCGGTAAGAGGAGGCCAGCACGCCGCCGATGACGCCCAAGGGCAGTGCCAGCATGACAGAAATCGGGACAGTCCAGCTTTCATAAAGCGCCGCCAGCACGAGGAAGATGACAAGGATCGAGAACGAATACAGCAGTCCGGTCTGCGCTTGGGCCGCGCGCTCCTGGTAAGACAGTCCCGTCCAATCGTATCCGACGCCCTGGGGCAGCTTGGATACGGCTTCCTCCATGGCCTGCATGGCGTCGCCCGAGCTTCTACCCGCAGCCGGCTCTCCAAGGAAATTCAAGGCCGGGAAACTGTTGTACCGCTCGAGCTTTGGCGAGTCGTAGACCCAGCGGCCCGAAGCCAGAGCAGAAATGGGAGTCATGCCCCCCGTGTTGTTCCGTGCATAGAGCCTCTCCAGATCGCTGGGAAGCATCCGGTACGGGGCGTCTGCTTGAACGTAGACCCGCTTCACCCGTCCTCCGTGGATGAAGTCGTTGACATAGGCGCTACCGAATGAGGCCGAAATCGTACTATGCACAGTGGATATCGGCACCCCCAAGGCGCCGGCCTTCTCCCAATCCACATCGGTCCGGAACTGCGGTACATCCTCCAGGCCGTTGTGACGCACCCGGGTCAGCCTGGGGTCTCTGGCCACCATCTCGAGGAGCCGGTTGCGGGCCTGCATCAACGCTTCATGCCCGAGGCCGCCTCGATCTTGCAGCATGAAATCAAAGCCGACTGAAGTACCCAATTCGGTTACGGCCGGCGGCGCGAATACATACGCGACGGCGTTTCGCAGGCCAGCGAACGCCCTGTTTGCCTTTGTCGCAACCGCCGTCACCCGGAGTTCAGGCCGGTTGCGCAGGTCCCAATCCTTCAACATGACAAAGGCCATCCCTTGGTTCTGTCCCCGACCCGCCATACTGAATCCAGCGATTGTGGCGCACGACTTCACCGCGTCTTTCTGGTCCTCGAGGAAGTGCCTCTGCACCTGGTCCATCACCGCTGCCGTCTGCTCGAGGGTGGCACCGGACGGCAGTTGCACCATCGCCAGCAGCACCCCCTGATCCTCATCCGGCAGATAGGCCGTCGGCATCCGCACAAACAGGTACCCCATGACCGCAACGATCAGAACATAGGCAATCATATACGGAGCCTTCACGCCCAGTATGTGCCGAACCGAGGAGACGTACTTGTTCCGGAGGGAGTAGAAGAGACGGTCAAATCCAAGCAAAAACGGCCGGAAGAGGCGGAAACCGCTCTCTGCGGCCTCATGTCCCTTGGCCACAGGTCTCAACAGGGATGCGCAGAGCACTGGCGAGAGAATCAGGGCCACCAGGACCGACAGCAGCATTGAGGCGATCACTGTCACGGAAAACTGCCGGTAGATGACCCCGGTCGAACCGGGAAAGAAAATCATCGGGGCAAAGACTGCCGAAAGAACAAACCCGATGCCCACCAGCGCACCGGTAATCTCGTCCATAGACTTGCGCGTCGCCTCGCGCGGCGGAAGCCCCTCCTCGCTCATCACCCGTTCGACATTCTCCACAACGACGATTGCATCGTCAACCAGAAGACCGATCGCCAGCACCATGGCGAACATGGTGAGCATGTTGATGGAATATCCGAATGCGCCCAGAACGCCGAACGTGCCGAGAATCACGACCGGAACAGCAATGGTTGGCACCAGAGTGGCCCGGATGTTGCCCAGGAACAAGTACATAATCAAGAAGACCAGGATGATGGCTTCGATGAGGGTTCTGACTACCTCGCCGATGGCGACCCTTACGAAAGGCGTGGTGTCGTAAAGGTAATCGACCGTCATGCCCGGCGGAAAATAGCGGGACAGCTCCTGCATCTTCGCCTTGATCGCCGCTGCGGTGTCGAGCGCGTTGGCCCCGGGCTCTTGCCGGATAGCGAGTGCAGCCGTAGGCCTCCCATTGAACTTGAGCTGGATATCGGCGAATTCAGCCCCCAATTCGGTGCGTGCCACGTCGCGGACCCGCACAACCGATCCGTCTGGGTTTGTGCGCAGCGGGATAGTCCCGAACTCCTCTGGGGTCTTCAAGAGCGATTGCACGATGATTGAGGCATTCAAGCGCTGACCCGGGACGGCGGGTGCCCCGCCGAACTGCCCAGCGGAAACCTCCACGTTGTAGGCGCGGATGGCCGCAACGATATCCGCCACGGTCATGTTGTACTGGGTGAGTTTGTCAGGATTTAGCCAAACTCGCATGGAGTATTGAGAGCCGAAGGCCTCCACCTCACCAACTCCTGGTACGCGCGCCAGCGACGGTTGAATTTGCGAAACGGCGTAATCAGTGAGGTCGTCCTGGGTCAGCGTGGCGTCCTCCGTTGTGGTGAGCCCCACGACTAGCAGATAGTTACGTGTGGCCTTGCTCACCATCACGCCCTGCCGCTGCACTGTCTCAGGCAGCATAGGCATGGCAAGCTGGAGCTTGTTCTGGACCTTTGACCAGGCGAGATCCGGGTCGACCCCCGGGGCAAACGTAAGTTCGATCCTTGCGCTGCCCGCCGAGTCACTGGTGGAATGCATGTAGAGCATCCGGTCCAGCCCAGTCATCTTCTGCTCAATGATCTGGACCACGCTATCTTCCACGGTCTTGGCCGAAGCCCCGGGATACATTGCGGTGATGGCAATGGATGGCGGGGCGATGTTGGGGTATTGCGAAACCGGCAGGTTGTAAATCGCCAGACCGCCCGCCAGCATCATGGCGATTGCGATCACCCAGGCGAAAACCGGACGGTCGAGAAAGAATCTTGAGAGCATTACTTTCCTCCCTCAGCTTTGCCCTGGGCTTTGGACGCGCCGCGGGATGCGCTTGAACCCGCCCCGAATGGTACCGCCCGAACCCGGACGCCTGTACGGATCCGCTGCGAACCCTCCACAACTAACCGGTCCCCGGGATTCAGCCCGCTCGTCACGAGCCACTTGTCGCCGATGGCGCGGTCCAGCGTCAGAACCCGCTGCTCCACTGTATCGTTCTGGCCGACTACCCACGCAATGGGCACCCCTTTGGTGTCTCTAGTAACGCCCTGCTGCGGAGCCAGAATCGCCTGCTCGCTGACTCCTTCCTCGATGACCGCCCTCACGAACATGCCAGGCAGCAAAAGCTGGTTTGGATTGGGGAATACCATGCGGAGCGTCACGGTTCCGGTGGTTGGATCCACCGAAACATCCCGGAATTGAAGGCTACCCTGAAGCGGATAAGGTGTCCCGTCTTCTAGCAACAGCTTTACCTTGTTCAAAACTGCTCCCTTCGACTTGAGGTATCCGCTCTCCAAGCGCCGGCGCAATTGCAGTAACTCCGTGCTTGCCTGCACCACATCCACGTAAATTGGGTCCAGCTGCTGAACGACCGCCAGTGGAGTGGGTTGGTAGGCGGATACAAGGGCGCCCACCGTGAAATTGGACTTGCCGATGCGCCCGCTAATGGGCGAACGGATCGGCGTATACGCGAGGTTGATCCGCGCGCTTTCCAGTGCTGCCCGGTTGACCTCCACAGCGGTCTTGCGCGCCGCAAGATTGGCTTCCGCTTGGCGCAAGGCAGCGATGGCATCATCGTAATCCTGCTGCGCCACCGCATTGACGCTCACAAGTTCCTTCAGGCGCGCGGCCCGGGACCGGATAGCCGGCAGGTTCGCCTCAATCGTGACGAGGTCTGCCTCCGCTGCGGCCAAGGCAGCCTTGGCTTGATCATAAGCCGCTCGGTAAGGCTCGGGATCAATCTGATACAGCAAGTCGCCGGCCTTGACACTGGCGCCTTCTTCAAACAAGCGCTTCTGGATGATTCCGTTGACTTGCGGCCGGATTTCGGCCACTAGATAGGCCGACGTCCTCCCTGGAAGAACGGTGGTCAGAACAACCCTTTCGAGGCGCACAGTGACAACGGCAACCTCTGCCGGGCGTGACGCCGGAGCGGTGATCTGCCTGCCCTTACAACCAGAAAACAAGACTGTAGCGAGGAGTAGGACTGCTGCGAGGTGCTTGGTCCACTTGCCGGGCAACATAAGCGATTGCGGCTCCTTTTGTGTTTCTCGGATACGGTGCTCATTCACACCACGCCAGTGCGGACGGTCCCTGCCTCGTTGGCGGTCAGCGTTCGAACCGTGCGCGTTCCGGTGCAACAAGACACGGATGCAGGAGGATTGCCGGGGCGCTGAGGTATGGAATGAATGACTTAGCGGCGATCTGCCGATGGCAGCCTCGTCAGTTTCGGCACATGCCGGTCAATTGACGAGATCACCGGTATTCCCGTCGGATCCCAAGCTTCTTCATCCGGGACTGTAGGGTCGTGCGGGGAAAGCCAAGACGGGCGGCGGCTCCGTTCGGACCTGCCACTTTCCCATGGGATTCCTGCAAGGCCCGGAGGATCCGTTCACGCTCGGCGGCGTCCCCGAATCTCGGCGTTCTGGGATAGACAGAGGATCTGGCTATTTCCGGCATCGCGATTTGAAGGACAGGGCCACGGCTAAGAATCACTGACCGCTCAATCACGTGCTGCAATTCCCGAATGTTCCCCGGCCACTCATAGTTCATGAGCGCCTCGATGGCGGCTGATGGGATGGACTCGATGGGGCGGTTCAGGCGTTTCGCGTACTTCTGAGCAAAGTAGCGGATGAGGAGAGGAATGTCTTCTTTGCGCTCGCGCAAAGGCGGAACCGTCAAAGGAAAGACATGAAGCCGGTAGTAGAGGTCGCTGCGGAACTTACCTTCCTCAACCAATTGCTTGAGATTACGGTTAGTCGCGGCGATAAAGCGGACGTCCACCTGGATTGTCCGATTCCCACCCAATCGTTCCAGTTCCTGCTCCTGGATGGCGCGCAATAGTTTGGGCTGAAGCTCAAGCGGTATCTCTCCTACCTCATCCAGGAACAGTGTTCCCTGGTGAGCCAGCTCAAACCGCCCGATCTTCTGGGTGAACGCGCCGGTGAACGAGCCCTTTTCGTGTCCGAACAGCTCGCTTTCGAGTAGCGTCGCAGGAATGGCGGCGCAGTTGACTTTGATGAAGGACCGCTTGCTTCGTCCACTCAGAGAGTGGATCGCGCGCGCGACCAGCTCCTTGCCAGTGCCGGTTTCGCCTTCAATGAGCACGGTGGCATCGGTCGGAGAAACTATCTCAATGGCGCTCAAGACTGCTCGGAACGCTGGGCTCTCCCCGATCATCTCTCCCAGGTTCTGATCAATGCGGATCTCGTCTTCGAGGTACAGTTTTTCGGTGGCCAGCTTGTCCTTGATCTGGGAGAGTTCGTGGTAGGCGAGCGAGTTCTCTATCGCCATAGCGATCTGCCGCGACACCTGAACCAGCAAATCCACTTCGTCTTGGGTAAACGGCTCGCCGTTCCGGCGCGCCAGCCCGAGCACGCCGCAACTTCCATTTCTGCCCACAAGAGGGAAAAAACAGCCCGAACGAAGGCCAAGTTCCAAGTAGTACTTCCGGTAGGTCGGCGAGGAAAATCGTTCAAAGTCAGCGTCGGTGATCACAACTGGCTTTCCCGTGGCCAGTGCTTGGCCCACAGGGAGACCTTCCGGGCGGGCTGAAGTCTCGTCAAGCTCAACCTGAATGCCATCCGGAGAATGCAACCCGCTCAGGTGAATTGCGCCTGTGGCTTTGTCGAGCAGCCCCATGATCGCGAAATCGTAAGCTACCACCCGCCGAAGCTGTTCTGATATCGCCGGAAAGAGCTCTTCCATGGGAAGTTTGGAGGCTAGGGCGCTAGTGATTTCGAACAGCGTTCGCATACGGTCGCGTTCGCTCAGGAGCGCCTGCCGTGTGAGGTATCCTTCGACGGAGACAGCGACTTCCGAGGCTACCCGCTGAAGGAATGCCAGCGCCCCCTCCTCCGGCCGGAAAGGCTCCGTGAATCCGAACCCAAGTATCCCCAGACGGCGATGGCCGTTCGAAAGGGGCACGAGAACCAACGCCTGAATGCCGGCTCTTTGAGCTTCCTCTAGCACGTCCCCCCAGCGGTTCTCATCCTTGAGTGGAGACAGGACCAGCGGCTTCTGTTCGCGCCAAACCCATGCACCGAAATGGTCACCGCCCGCCGGAAGGGCAATCCCCTTTTTCTCTTCGTTGCCCTGGTCGGGCCTATTCGCGCTAACCGCATGCAGACGGAGTTGATCGTGAACGGGATCGTGGAGAACCAAGGCTAGAAAATCAAACGCAACGACGCGCCGCAGGCACTCCGCCAGCGAGTTGCACAGAGTCTCGAGGTCGGTGTGTCCGGCGATTGCTTGCGAAAGATTGAAGAGCGCTCTGTAGATCTCCGAATCTGAAGGCCCCACGTTGAAGATGCTACCAGAAGCTGCCGAGCATGGCAACTGACGTTGGCAGATGTTGATCGTCGGCATGGCCACTCGCCGAAGCCGTGTGCTCGTTTCCAGGGCTGGCTTTCCGGCTGCCTGAAAGCCCTCCCAGTTGCAGCCGCTACGGCGCTCTGTGCCGAAACGCCGGAGCTCGAAGCGGCCGCACGGTGAAGTCTAGCAACTCGACCCAATGCCTGCTGCATTTCGGTTTCCTAGCGAACCTTCGGTGCTCGCAGGACGGTCGCTCTCCGGCGGTGCGACGCTGGCAGTGGATTGGCTGCGCGCGTGCATCCGCAGACGGTGTCAGGTGATCCAGTGGGGCGCCATGTTCAGGATTAGCAAAGTAGAGGAGCAGACACGGACAGTCATCACCGTCGACGGGCAACTCACGGCAGACTACATCGGGGTTATCGAGTCCTGCTGTGATCAAGTCATATCGACGGGCAGGCCAACCGACCTCCTCCTCCGCGATGTCACGGCCATCGACCAAGCCGGCCGGGCATTACTCCGCCGCCTTGCGGCACGCGGCGTCCGCCTGCTTGCCAGCGGTATTTACACTGCGTACCTTGTGCAGGAGCTTACGAAAATCAGGGGCGGAGAGGGCTGACCTGGTTGCGCCCTCTGGACTGTCAGATCTTGCAGCAGATGGGAGGCGAAAGAATGGAACACCATCCATTGACAGTACCGCACAAGCCCGGTGCTCCGAGTACTCGAGACACGCAGCCACAGCGGCATCCGAAGCGCCTTACCAGCGCGGCGCGGAGAACCCAGTTACTCGAGATCGCCACAGCCCAATTCACACAGCATGGCCTTTGCGGGACTACAACCCGGGCACTCGTCACCTCTGCGGGGATCACGCAGCCGGTCCTGTATTCGCATTTTGGCAGTAAGAGGCTGCTATTCCAGGCTACCGTCGAGAATAATATGGCTCAACGCCTACGTGAACTCGAGGTGCGGCTGGCCCGCATCAAAGGCAAGACCCCGGAGATTCTCATTCGGGCGATGGCAGAGGCAACAGTGGCAGTCTGCCTCTCTGGCCGGGCAAACGCCACGCTGATGAGCTGGGCACTATTGGAACTTCCCGAGTGCGCCGATGAGCTATGCCGCAAGGAGGAGGATAGCATCGTGCTCTTGTGGGAGCGCGAACTCTCCAGAAGGTCTGCGGATTCGCGCACCCGCGCTCATCTGTCCACGGACTTCGTTTCCTATGCGGTTGATGCGTGCCTCGCCTATGGCTTCTGGCTTGCTGCGCACCGGCGTACTCCAGATACCGCGGCCCAACTCGCCCGCCGATTTGCCGCCGGAGTGGCGCGGCAAGCGTCCGCAATTCTGAAGTAACCCAGTGTCCTGAACGTCACTCAGCGTCAGGCCGCTTCTCGGTCGCCCAAGGAAAGACGAGGTAATTCGGCTCGGGAATTACTCGTGGTCACGACTTGCTCCAAGTGCGCTTGACAACCGATGCAGTGCGTTGCCCATGGGACAATCTCGAGCCTCCTGGGGGCGATCGGCTCGCCACACTCGACACAACAGCCATAGCAGCCATCGGTGATTGCGCCAAGCGAGTGTTCGACACTCGACAGCGTTTGTGACAGCCGGTGTAGATTGTCAACGGCCACGTCCCGCTGGGTCATGTTCTGAATCTGGTCCGTGGGGTCATGTACGCTGTCGCCGATAGCCAGCTCCGAAACCTGTTTGCGGATGTCCGCGACGAGTTCCTCTCGTTTGGCCTCCAGAGCCCATTTAATGCGTACGACTTGAGCTTCCGTCATTATCGTGCTCTCCGCAGGCCGGGTCGTGCATTTCACCTCGCAAAGCCATTTCGAATGCCTGGTGCCAATTCATTCCAGAAGATTACTGAGCTGCCTGTAATTGCCAGCATCGCTGCACCCTCTCCTGCTCTCAATCCTCGAATGCGCCTGTGGTTCCTCGAAAGCCGCGCAGCGTCTGCTTTAGAACCCACTTGAAGGCGCGGCCGGCGTCGTAGCAGTAGGCGAGGTTGTGATTCAGTGTGGAATAGCAACGGGGCTGGCATCCGGCTTTCATCGTGCGTAGCCCGCTAGGATCGAACTTCGGCCTTCCCACAACGCCCCAATCGCACTTGGCCGAGTACATCGGAAAGCAAGGGGCCAGGGTGCCGTCCGTTCGGATAATCAAGGCGTTCTGGCCCGCCCGGCAATGCCACTCCTGGAGTTTCCCCCGCATAAACTCCTTCATCTGTTCCAGGCGGCGGATGGAATTCACCATTTTGTAGCCTTGACGCTGCTTGTCGATCAACCAGTCGATGACTGCGTCGACCTCGGGCCAATCCTCGTGTGTGATGAACGTGCTATTCGCGTCCTTGTGTTTGAAGTGCGGTTGATCGAGCATCGGCGCCTCGTTGATGTGGTAGTCGGTCGCAATCCCAACATCATGAGCAATCTCGGTCAGCTGCTTGACATCATCCAGATTGATGCGCGTGATGTTGATGTTGAAGAAGACGCTGTAGTCATAGACGTACTGCTTCTTGATGAGGTAGTTAAAATACGGCCGGATCGGCTCGAGCGCTTTTGGCAGTTCGGGACGCTCCTTCACCGAGTCAACGGCAAGATTGAATGTCGCGGCGCCTGCGTCTGCCAGCCTGTCAATCACATCCGGACGCATCAGTCGGCCGTTCGTCGGCACGTAGACCCAGAAGCCCTTCCTGGCGGCGTAATAGACCACCTTGTGAACGAACTGCGGCCGCAACAAGACCTCTCCGCCCATCAGTGCCAGGACGCGGCACCCAGTCTCGTGCAGCCAGTCGATGGCGCGTCTGGCGGTCTCCTCAGTCATCCCCATCACGCGGTTATCAAAAGCCCAGCAGTAGTGACAGTCCAAATTGCACTTCCATTCTGTGAACAGGTAGGCGATGATCGGGTGAAACTCGCCAAGCGTGAGCCGGGATCGCAAGTAAGGGTAAAGCCAGCCGCGTAGGGCGCGGCGCACCATGAACGGGGTGACGCGAGTTCTGTAGGGATTCCCGTCTCTTGGCACGGAGCGCGGATCGGGTGGCACATCTCCGCACTTGTCAGGATGCAAAGGGAACACAGGATCCGGCAGAGTCAAAGGCGTATCATCCCCCGAGGGCGCCTTTTGCTTGGATTTGCCCGGCAATCCTGGTAAAACACCGTTCCGAGGGTCAGTGCCTTCTGAGGCGGCGTAAGTGGGCGGCACAGTTGGCATATGCTTCTCGAACCTCCCTATTTGCGAAGCACCTTCGATGTCGCACATAAGGTGGTGTCCAACACGAAAGATGCACGTCGCGTTCCAACACTGGGCCATCAAAACGGACTCTTCCGGAGAGGTTGAAGCCGGGCTAGAGGTCGCCGAGGCCCATCGGCTGCCGCGGCAAATGACTTGCTCGTCGGCAAGAGACGCCGCCTGCAAAGGGAGCGGCGCGCTGCGCCATCGGCGGGACCTCGAACCGACTTGATTAGATGGAAGGTTGGCGGCAAAGCGCAGAACGCATCACACGCTCAATTTCCTCCCGCCGAACTGGAATGGGCAGCACGTCGAATCCACCGAGGTTCAGCACCTCGGCCCAAAGTGCGTCGTCGGCATGGCGCGAGACGACGATCAGCTTGAAGTCAGGCAGTCCGACGCCAGGCTGAAGTAAATCCCGCCATGAGCCGACATCTCTTGTGTCCGTATCGCAGACGACGACCTGCGGGCGATACTCCTCGATAACGGCCTCCGCACTTCTCACGTCGCGCACGCTGATGATTGGCTGGTTGATCGAGCCAGCCATTTGGAGGAATGCGCGCTCATGTTCCTGGGATGCCGAGATAAACACAATCAAACCGCCACCTCGTGCTCTCGCCGCTTAGCCCGCCTTGCGCCGGCGGCGCGCGTCGCCGATCTTGCATGACAACTGATAAACGCGGTCCACTGCGACGAGCCCCGCGATCCGATAACGGCTGATCGCAGCCAATCCTGCCGATGCAATGCACCCGCATTGGCGGCACTCCGGCTTCCCGCCCAGTTCACAAGGACTTATCTCGGTCTCCAGGTCAGCCGAGATGCAAGTAGTGATGCGCGCGAAGGTGCACTGCGCAGGGCTCTCTGGCGGATGCGCGTATCCATCGAGAAGAGCCCTGGATGCATAGACTTTTGGAAACAGCGCCGGAAGTTCCGCAAGATCCATAACCGCGCGTTCTCGCTCGAGGAAGCTCAGGCGCTCCTCGGGGAACTGTCCAGATTGTGGCGTGAAGAGGCTGAACCAGATCTTCCGTACTTCGGGGCGCTTGGACCAGAAGGAGGCGAAATCGTGCAAGTACCGGGGACGCTGCATGAGTTGACGCGTGATAGTGCAATGGATAATCACTTGATGGTGCGCTATGTTTTCGAGGATTCGGTCGTAGGTTGCAGGCGCGCGGCGGCGGTTGTGTTCCTGTGGGAGCCCATCAACTGATACGACGATGTGGACGTGCGCATGCTTCGCCCACACAGGAGGAATGGGGCGGACCGCGCTCGTAACCAACTGCACCTCTGTGGGTGCTAATAGAGGTAGAAGAGTATCAAGTTCCCGGCAGCGGACAAGCGGTTCGCCGCCAACGATGCTCAGGTGCAGTGGGCGGAACCGCTTAGTGACCGCAAGTACTCCCTTTACCAGGTCGTTCCCTTTGAGGTCACCCAGCGTGCGAAGCGAACCCGCGACACCGGCGTGATTCGGGTCGTAGGCATAGCAACCGGGACAATGGAGCGGGCACTCGCGAGTCAGTTCGATGGAAAGGAAGGGCCTCCTCCCTTTCAGGATCATTCTCCAGGCGGGGAATATTTGCGACATTCTCATGAGATTTTCTTCCCAGTATCTACGCCATGTCCGTGTCGAAATCGGTTGCCTGTTCCGTCAACATCGGCTATTGCCGGAGGCAGCCGCCGAATCTCAGCATTCCCCCAAACTGCTCGCTCTCCGCCGAAGCGGCATGAACGGAATGGCTTGGATCTTGATTTGCACAGCATGCTGCATAGACGCCCTTACTCGCCGCGCTGTGCGTCCGCCGGGCTCCCCATCATCATCTTTGTCACCGTTGGTCGGTGGCTCTCAGAGCTGCGCTGAAATGCACTCGCCGATTCTTTTGCCGGCAAGCTTCGTCTTGCGTAAAACATTGTGGCCGCGTATCACCAAAGCTGACGATCCGTAAATGATTGGCCGGGATGCCCTGACTGACGAGAACTCGTTGAACCGCCTCGGCTCGCCGTTGTCCGAGGCGCAAGTTGAACTCCGCCGAACCGCGGTCGTCGCAGTGCCCTTCAAGCACTACGATCAGATCGGGGGAATCGCGAAGAATCTGCTTCAGCCCTGGAACAATCCGCAGGAGTTCCTCACGCTGCGGCAGCCCGATCGCATACTCACCGAGGCCGAAGAAGACGTCTGGGGCAGCTTGGGCAAGGCGGTTCGCGAGCCACTGCGGAGCAGGCCGCAAATCGCCTCGAGGCGCGATGGCAGCAGGCGCGTCGGGTTGTGCCGTCTTTAGGCCGCAACCCGGCGTGGCAGCCGCCGCCAGCATAATCACGACTGACCAGAATTGGGTCACCAGCTGCTTTCGCTGAACATTCATCCGATCACGATTGCTCAAATAGGGCAAGTGGCGTTCCAGACCCGCAGCAAACAGGCTGGATGGGTTCTGGAGAAGGACGTGCACCCAGTGAGATGAACGCCCGGAGGCGACTGCCCGGAGAAAGGTTCCATCGCCGGGGTTTCGTCATGTGCACTATTCCCCTCACATTGGTTCTGGTAGGTATCATCCCGTCTTTAAGCTCTGAGTTCCGACCTCCCACAGGAGACGACGCGCCAATCTGCGAGCGGCGGGTGGCTGAGGTGGTGCTGATCACCCAAGGCAGGCAAGGTTGGGAGGGCGAGGCCGCGCATAGGATCGTTGGCGAACTAAAGACGAGACTTGCCTCGTGCTGCATTTTCCAGGAGGCTCGGTTCGACGAGGCGCCGACGCTGCGCCCCGATTTTGCTGTGAAAGGCGCCAGGCGTGATCTTCTGCTGGTGGAGCCGCGCACCCCCCTGAGCGACGCGATAGAGATTGGACTAGACTGGCTGATCACCGTTCCAAGCCCGCGCACCATGGTCGTAATAACACATAAACTGCTCGATGCGCCGAGCGTTTCGGTAGATCGGTTGATCGAATTGGCTCAGCATTCGGAGACGACGATCCACAGAATCTACTTGGCACGGCGCAAGGATGTGATTGGAGGTCTCTTTCGGCTCGCGCGGCCGCTCAGGAACGGTGTGGTCCGGCTTGCCGAGACGCTTGGGCTGAAAGAACGCGGTACTTCCGCTCGCGATACTTCTGTGCTATTGAAGCTCATGGCAGATGCGACCGGGGGAAAGAGATGTGTGGCCGTTGATGATCAGGGCGGGGTTATGTGCGCAGACGCGATCGCAGCCGAGATCCTGGTCCTCATGCGCCTGAGCTGCCCACCAAAGCCAACTCCGGGCCTAGGGCAACGTTCCTGCCGACGGCACATGCCGAACTTCGGCGTTTGCTCGCGGCACTTTAGTCGAAGCCAACCCTGCGGACTGGGCTCGATTTCAATTCACCCGGAACAACAAGGCCACCCAGGTCCGAAGCGACCAGATCTTCCCAGAGATCCCGGTTATGTTTGCAACCCGGGTCACCCGCCCGGATATCACTGAGGTACGCCTGCGCCCGCGCGCGGCAACCGCCGCAGTACGCGCGGTCTTGGCAGACAGCACAGTAGTCATGGAGGTTGCTCCGATTCGATAAGACGCCAAAGAGTGAACATTCCCAGATCTCGGCCAAACACTGGCGTCTGAGGCTTCCCACCTTCAACGTCGAAATGTAAACGCACGGAGTGACGTCACCGTTCGGCTGGATGGCGCAATAGCAGCGGCCTGCGCCGCACCCTCCGACATATCGGGCCAGAATCATTGTCTGCTTTCCCTTGCCGGAGCCGGCATGCCCCGTAGCGAAAACCCCGTCCGGGGGAGCGTAAGCCACGCAGGCGCGTCCGAACTGAGGCGCCGTGGAGATGATATTGATCCGGCCTTCTTGAAGGTGGGCGACCAGTCTCCTCATCAACCACTCGCGCTGGCTGGGCGTCAGATCAGCATCCGCCATTTGCGTTCCACGTCCGACGGGAATGAAGTTGAAATGAGAAAAGGTGCGACAGCCAAGGGCGATGGCGAGCTCCACCGCGTCATCGACGGTCTCAACATTCCGGCGCGTAAAGCACATCGCCAGACCGGTGCGCATTCCCGCCGCCACAGAATTCCGGATCCCCTCCACCGAGCGCGCCCATGCTCCAGGTCGGCCCCGGAATCGATCATGTTCTTCGGGTGTTACACTGTCGATGCTCACTTCCACATACTTGACTCCCGCCGCGATCAGACGCGTAACCATATCCTTCGTCAGAAGGGTACCGTTGGTCGCCAGACTGACGTGGATCCGGTTCTGTCTCGCGCGCTCCAGCACAGGCCAAAGATCGCCGGACATGAGAGGCTCGCCACCGGCGATCGCTAAGAAAGGCACGCCCGCGGCGCCCAGCTGGTCCACAACCCCCAGCTTCTCAGTTAGTGTCAGCTCGTCCGATCCGGGCCGGGGCACCGCGTTCTGGTAGCAGTGTTTGCACAGCAGATTGCAGGCCGCGGTCATGTTCCACACGACCATGAGCGGAGCCGCGAACCTCTGCGGCGCCGACAAGCCGTAACGCGCAATGCTACGGCCAGTGAGTGCAAGAGCCCGCACTGTAGGCTCATGATGGAACAGCTTCCTCGTCATGACCTCCTTGTCTAGCTTCGCACGCCTCAGGGCGTGATCGATCAGCAGCTCCGGAAGCCACCATTTCCAACGCTCGCGCGCCAACAGGTCGGCGTTGTTGTAGTTCTCGCACAGCCGCTCGAAGAAGCACTTCCCGCTGCTATCGGTGCGCGTCATCCACCCCAGAAAACGCTGCATAATGGATTGACTAAGAATGGACTCGAGTACATGGCGAGCCGGCTTCTCGCTGGCGGAAACCCTGCTTTCGCAGCCAGAGCCGGCCTTGGCGGACAAGTCAACTTTCATCCCCACCTCCCGTTGCGTTCACCCGTTTCTATTGGCAATTGGAGTTCCTTCGCCGGCATTGTGTTTACCGGCCTCGGCCCGTTTACGAAGTCGGTGAAGGTCGATCGACCAGGGACAGAATGGTTGAAAGAGGATAATGGTCCGATGCACTGGTCCATCGATGGACTTTGGTCTCTGCGCAAGCGATCGGCCCTCGCACGAAGATCCAATCGAGCGTCCGGCCAGTCGGCGTTGTGCCGCCGCGCGGGCCTCCGCCAGATGCGTCCCTGAAACCAGCCGTGAGAAGGCAACTCCGCAACGGGGAGGCCGCGTCTCCGGTGTTTAGGTCTCCAGCCACAACGACGGGTGTGTCGTTCGGGTATCGGAGACTGTCCCTCACGACTTCACTCAACTGCAAGAGCCGCAACTTGCCGGAGCCTCGGCTCTCTAAATGAAGGTTGTAGATGACGAGCGCCGTGTGGTCGAGCGCCAGTTCCGTAACCAGCGCCATCCGGCCCCCGCGGCGCCTCTGGAACATAGCCAAGCACGGGACGTACCAGCGGGGATACCAGAAGCCTGATTGCCCGCTGAAGCGCAGGACGCGCGACGCGCCGATTTGAGTGCGGCAAAGTACCGCTTGGCCATGAAATGCGCGGCGATTCTCAGACTCCTGACTCAATTCTTCGTACTCGACGCCAAACGCATAGTTGAATTCAAACCGTGCCGCAAGGATATCCGGCAGATTTCTCCACCCGGATCTTCGCGTGTTGAGGTCGACTTCCTGAAAGATGCAAATATCAGGCTGCTCTCGATCGATGACTTCCATCACCCCGGTGACCCTGATTCCCCGGCCGATGTTCCAGTTCAGCACCTTGAGAACTTTGTTATCCCGGTCGTGGGGGCCGACCCCCGCATAGTGCCCCCAGCGTATCTCATCCAGCATAACCTTTGGCGAATGACCCAGTTGTGACGGTGGCCTCTGACAGCACGGGGTAGACGCAAGTCTGAGCGAAACGCAGGTCGTTCTCGTCGTCGATCTCTGCCCAGGGAAGACCCGCAGTGGTGGTATACGCCACGCGGACGCCGCGCCTGATAAGAGCCTCCACGGCGGCGTTAAAGAACTCGTCGACGCGTCCTTGGCGTACAAGCGCCTCGATTTCGCCGAACAACCCGGGCGTAATCTGACGCGAGAAAGCCGTGATGCCAAGGTAGGTGGCGCTGTACTCAGCGCGTGTGATGGCCTTGCTCATGTGGACCACGCATCCTTCGCGGATCACCACCTTCATCGTTTCATCGCGCCATTCGGGATCGACGAGCATTGTGACAGGCGCTCTCGACTGGACGGCTGGCGGGAGGATCTCAGGATGACACAAGACATCTGCGTTCAAGCAGATGAAGCTGCTCGATTCTACCCAGTCACGAGCCAGCCACAACGAGTAGATGTTGTTGGTCCTGGCGAACTCCGGGTTGAACAGGAAATGAACCTTGTCCAGCCGGCGGCTGTGTGCGGCTTGTACATGCTGCACAATGCAGTGTCCGTTATAACCGATCACGATCGCGATCTCGGCTATGCCGGCAGCCCACAGGGCATCCATCTGGTAATCCAGGATCGTCCTGCCACCGAACTCCAGCAGGCATTTCGGCTTTCCTCGAGTGACCCGCTCAATTCTTGTGCCGCTGCCGGCGGCAAGGATAACCGCCTTCATTTGGCTGCCTCCATATTGCCGTTCAGGGCCGGATCGGAGACCCGCCGCGTGCGCGCTGTTAAAAAGAGCCGCCGGTTCAGATATAGGCTCACGATCCAGGCCGCATTTGCTCCAAAGGCAGCCAAGGCCATGAAAAGCGGAAGCAGGTCGAGCAGGGCAAACAGCAGCAGGTAGTGGATCAGCACACTTTTCTTGGTCAAGAACTGGATCTGGCGCACAACTCGGGAGACGGGATTCGCCGAATCCTGCTCCAGCGCCGCCAGGTAGCGGCGACCGAACTCGTTCGGCGCGTCGGAGGGCGTCGCGAGCCTGCGTTGGCGGCTGATCACCAAAAACGACAGCACGCTGCCGCCGACAAGGACTGCTCCGAGCAGGAGGTATACTTCGTTGCCCCTCCGGTAGCCGCCGGCAGTGAGACCCGCGAACAGGATCAGGTACGTGGTGTAGTCGACCGCAGTCTCGAGCCAGCAGCCGACCGCAGACGCACGGAACTTCAACCTCGCGAGCATTCCATCCATTTCGTCGAACAGGCCTGCAACGAAGAACAGCGCTGCCCCGGCTACACTAAATGCCCAGGAGCCCTCAGCAAAACAAAGGCCGGCCAGAAGCGCGACCACCAAACCGCATAGGCTAACGGCGTTGGGGCTGACCGGTGTGTGGCAGAGCCAACGCACAAACGGCGCGCACAATCTCCGGTTGAAGCGTGAGTAGATTCCGTCTGTGATCTTGCCGGCAGTGCGGACCAACTCCTTCTCGATGGCTCGGATGTCCGCCGGAGAATCGAGCCGGATCTCCGGCTGTCCCTGCGCAATAACCACCTGAAACTCCGGCATGTTCCCTTCGAGAAGGTCGCGTTTTCGAAGCACGGTTGGGCGCTGAAAGATGTGCTCGCCAGGCCCTGTGTCCGCGTCGCTGCTGAAGCGCATCGGGGGATCGGGATGGCTAGCGGCAGCCTGAAGCAGGTCGGCCAATGCGGTCCGGTGCGGCAAGTAGCCATAGGGAAGCCAGAGGAACCGCTCGTCGAGGCAGTGCGCGATGGCGCTCCATGCGTCCGCCTTGCCGGCGTCGAAAGGGGGATCGACCTCCAGGATTTCAATCGTGGCCGACTCGAAAATACTCGACTCAAGGTGCGCGGCCAGCCGTCTGCCGGGCAGGCCGGGCCGGGACACGATCAACACGCGCGCCACACCGCTGCGGACGGCGGTCGCAATGATCCGCGTGAGGACCGGCACGCCGCAGACCGGCCGGT
>Ga0116168_1000056_pt1 | contig 118795 bp, 89 predicted proteins | sample AD_UKC129_MetaG_FD_89795 | JGI IMG/M metagenome (GOLD analysis project Ga0116168, IMG submission 89795) | Active sludge microbial communities of municipal wastewater-treating anaerobic digesters from Canada - AD_UKC129_MetaG | ecosystem: Engineered > Bioreactor > Anaerobic > Digestate | place... | reverse complement strand
CTCCGTTCCTTCTGACTCATCAATAACGTCTCCATTCAGAGGCAGTTGCTACCGCAACTGCCTCCCAAAGGGGACATTTTCATCGAGTCAGAAAGAGGACATTCTCAAAGAGTCACGACATTGCCGTCACGGGCTCATTGACAACCTGCGCGCGGTCTGCTGGGCTTGTTGGCGTCCTATGCGAATCCAGTTTCACCTGCTCGCGATCGCAGTGTGTCTCTCAACCTCGCCTCTGCTCGGCGCGCAAGGCCTGCTGGGACGCTATTACAGCGGGTATAGCGTCGTGAGCAATCGGATAACCTTCGACGGCCTCACTCTCGTCAGTACCCAGACCAACACCGTGTTCGATCTCTGGGACGGCACTTCGGGGTACAACTGGGACCCGATTGGCCCCATCAACTATTCCGTGCGGTGGACCGGCTTCCTGCGCGTGGACGAGCCGGGTGTGTACGGATTCGGAACCATTTCGGATGACGGCTCGGAGATCTGGATCAACGGCGAGATGGTGGTGGATAACAACGAGGAGCAATGGTACGACTGGCAGGAGGGTTACTGCTATCTGGGCGCCGGTTATCACACCATCGAGATCACCTTTTACGAGGCGCAAACATTCAGCGGCATCGAAGTCTGGTGGCTGGTGCCGTCCGCGGCGCCTTCGGTGCTTCCCTATTCGGGCGAGAATTTTCATTCCATCCCGCCAACGTTCAACAGCGACACACAATGGCAGATCCTGCCCGGAAGCGTTTTGTCGGTGGACGCCCCGTTCCTGAATCCCCGTTTGAGCGCACAGCAAGGAAGCGCACCAGATGAGGTCGAATTGACCTGGCAGGGATACGCCAATGCCACTTATGTGGTCGAGTCCTCCACAGACCTTTTGAATTGGACGGAGGTGACCGGTGAATTGCCGGGAATGGACGCGATCATGACACGGGTCCTCACGCGGTCCGCGCCGCATGAGTTCTTTCGGGTGAAGCTCATTCCCGGGGACTGAAGCGCTCAACCTCCCCGGGCGGGGAGCTTGCGCCGAGACTCCCGGCGTGGTTGTATCAGCGCTGCCGTGCGCGGACACGGTATCAGGAGAGACGCCATTCTATGAAACGCTTCGTTCCGTTGCTCGCAGCCGCTTGTTTGCTGGCTGATCTCACCCGTGCCGCAACGCCTGTCCGGGCCGAGTTCAAAGGAACTCGGTCGGACCATTCCTGGTCGCTCAAGGAATTGAATCCTGATTTGCCGTCCGACTGGTCGGATTACAACTTTCTCGTTCTCGAATTCAGGGCGTCGTCGTCGCAACGATTTGATCTTGGAATTGACACCGCCGGCGGACGGCTGGCGAAGACCATTCACCCGTTTCCGGGCGTCCGGGTGCGCGCCTCGATTCCGCTGCGTTACTACCGCGAGCCTGCCGGCGACGGAGTTGATCTCGCCGCAACCTTCAATCAGCCGCGCGGATCGTATTGGATCAACATCCATCGCGGCGCCGTGGGGCCGACGACCAATGTTATTGGGCTTACCGTGACCATGCACGAGCCCGTCGGTTCGCCAACGCTCGAAATCCGTTCAGTGACTCTGGCGAAGGACGACCCGGGCGATGAGGTGCTCGAGGGGAAGCCGTTGATTGATGAGTTCGGCCAGTACACGCGCGTGGACTGGGCGGGCAAGGCGCGTTCGCTCGAACAGTTGCGTGCGGCATGGGCGGCGGAGGAAGCGTCCTTGAAGAACGCTCCGACGAACCGCTGCGAGTTTGGCGGTTTTCTCGGAACCAGCGCGCGGGCGACGGGCTTTTTCCGGGTCGAACAGGTGGACGGCCGATGGTGGTTTGTGTGTCCGGACGGGCACCTGTTCTACTCGGCAGGCGTGAACGGCGTCGGAACTTCGAGCGGCACGCGAGTGCAGGGCAGGGAAGATCTGTTCGCCGCGTTTCCTCCAGCCGGCGCGGACTTGGGACGCGGGCGCGGTCCGTCCAGCTCGTTCTACACCTGGAACCTGCAGCGGCGGTATGGAGAGGATTGGCGGGCGAAGTGGGCGGACCTGACCACGAAGCGTCTCGCGGCGTGGGGATTCAACTCGGTGCACAACTGGGGTGCGCCCAGCCGAACGCAGCCCGAGCCGAAGGTGCCGTACGCGATGATGATGCGCGGGTGGCAGACGGGGCGCACGATCATGGGCATGCCGGACGTGTATGCGCCGGATTTCGAGAAACGCGTCGATGAAGCGGCCGCCGCTCAACTGGCACCGCGCCGGGATGATCCTTACATGCTCGGTTACTTCATCGGAAATGAACCGCCGTGGCCCGGGCGGGAAAGCCAACTGTGCGACGCTATCCTCGCGGGGCCCGAGAGCGAGATCCAGAAGCGATTGAAGGCGCACCTTGCGGAGGGGGACACGCCGGAGCGGCGAAAGGCGTTCGTGCTGGAAGCGTTCCGGCGTTACATCGACACGATCAACGCGGCTGTGCGGCGGCACGACACAAATCACCTGAATCTCGGGATCCGCTTCGGCGGCGATCCTGACGAGGACGTGATGAAGATGGCGGGGGGATTCGATGTGTTCAGCCTGAACATCTACAGCTACGCGCCGCGGCGCGAATTGCTGGATCGCGTGTACCACCTGATGAAGCGCCCGATCCTGATCGGTGAATTTCACATCGGCGTGCCGAACCGCGGGCTGGCAGCCGGACTGGTGCAGGCCGCGAACCAGGAGGAGCGGGCACAGGGCTATCGCTATTATGTCGAGCAATGTGCCTCGCACCCGGCTGTGGTCGGGACGCACTGGTTTCAGTGGCTGGACCAGCCGGCAACCGGCCGCAACGACGGCGAGAACTACAACATCGGGTTCGTGGACGTGACGGATCAGCCTTACCTGGAGATGGTGGAAGCGGCGAAACAGACGCACAACCGATTGTTGGAGGTGCATCTGGGCAAAGTGCCGCCGACGGACTGCAAACCGAGAGCGCAGTAGAACATCCCGGGGATTTACGAATTACGATTTGCGATTGTCGCGGGCGCGGAGCCTTTGACGGTTATGCCGGTGTGGCGAGCGTCCTCGCGAGCCGTCGTCCGATGTAGCCAGCGGCTCAAAACCAATCTCCGCCGACGAATCACACCGCGCCCGCGTTGATCGCAGACCGATGGAGGAGGCAAGTGGGGAGTGCTGATATTGGCGAGAGGGTTGGGCGGAGGGATGTGCCAGGGCTGTCGCACGACGGCTCGCGAGGACGCTCGCCACACCGATCGCTTCAATGTTGGGCATTGAATTATTCCGCCTTTGCGGCGCCGCCATTTTTCCCGCTTTTGCTCTTGGAACTTTGAAATGCGTGGCCTAGGCTTCCTCCGTCATCCGGTGCTATGTGCACAGATGTCCATAGGGTCAACAACCCACTTCCCGCATTCCGCCACCAAAGGGACGATGGCGCTACATGCCGGTTTACCGTGGGACTAATTGGGGAAAACAACCCAGCCGGGCATTCAAGTTATGGCGACGCGGGCGAAAACCAGACATCCGCCGGTTTCGACGAGCGAATCTGAGCGGCCAGTACTCAAGGATCCGCTGTTGTCCGACCTGGAACTGCGGCTCAGCATAGCGGCCAGGAAGATTGCGGACCTTTCCCGCGTGCGGGACGAGCTGGAGCGTTCCCGCGACAGCATGATTGCCTTGTATGAGCAATCGCCCGTGGGATACATGACACTGGACGCGCGCGGGCACGTCCGCAACGCGAACGCGTCGGCGGCCCGGCTTCTCGGAATGCGCCGCGAGCGCCTCCTTCAGCTCCCGTTCAACCTGCTGGTCCACCCCGAAGACCGGTCCCGCCTCGACGAGCATCTCAGCCGGTGCCAGCGCCGGGGCGCCGTCCGGGTCAGGACCGAATTGCGCATGAAGACGAAGCGCGGCCGGAACGAGACCCATTTTGCGCAGGTGGAGATGATCAGCGGGCGTTTTCTCGACAAAACGGGCGAGCTCGTGTTCCTCACGGCGCTGGTGGACCTTTCTGAACGCGAGCTGCGCAACGAGGAACTGGTCCGCGCCCGGGAATCCTCCGAGCGCATCATCGAGACGGTGCGCCATCCGCTGGCGGTGGTGGACCACCAGCTGAAAATCGTCCGGGTGAATCTCGCGTTCACCGAGTATTTCAAACGCTCGGCCTCTCACGTCCAGGGGCGCGCTCTCGATTCCGTTCTGAACCTCTGGTGGAGCGGCAACCAATTGCGCGTCGAACTCGAAAAAGCCCTGTTCAGGAATGAGCGGATCGAGGACTTGAAATTGCGTATCAATCCGTCTGACGTCGGCGAACGCATCGTCCTCTTGAGCGCCCGCCGCCTGCATCAACATGCCGAAGGCCCGGCGCTCGCGCTGGTCGCCCTGGAGGACATCACCGAACGCGAGATTGCGCGCGAGGAGGTGCGCCTGCTGAACGAGCAGCTCGAGCAACGCGTGGCCGCACGCACCGAAGCGCTCCAGAAGAGCTACGAGCAGATGGAGGCCTTCTGCTACTCCATCGCTCACGACCTGCGCGCGCCGTTGCGCGCCATGGCCGGGTTCAGCCGGATCCTGTCCGACCAGTTCGGCGATGTCATCGGGGCGGAGGCGCTCAACTATGTCAAACGCATCGAAGGCAGCGCCGAGCGCATGGACATGCTGATCCGCGATCTGCTCGATTACGGGCGGCTGAACACCATCCGGCTGGAGCGCTCGACGGTCGATCTCGACATGCTGTTCGCAGACGTGCTGATGGAGATGGACAACGAAATTCAGGCGCGCGGGGCCCGGATTCGGAAGGAAGGCGTCCTGCCGTCTGTTTGCGGCAACATGGTGGTGCTGCGGGTGGTTCTCGGCAACCTGCTCTCGAATGCGATGAAGTTTGTCGCGCCGGGCACCAACCCCGAGGTGCTGGTGCGCTGCGACAACGCACCCGGGACCGTGCGGGTGTGGGTGATCGACAACGGCATCGGCATCTCGCCCGAATACCATCAGAAGATCTTCGGCGTCTTCCAGCGCCTGCATTCCTCCGAAACCTATCCCGGCACCGGCATCGGACTCGCTCTCGTCAGCAAGGGCGTCGAACGCCTCGGCGGCCGCGTCGGCGTCGAATCGGAGCCCGGCCGCGGCTGCCGTTTCTGGATCGAACTCCAGCAGCCGGCCGGCGCCGCGGAAAGTTCACTGCAGCCCGTGAACGCTTGAAAGCGCATGGAGTCCCGCCTCAGGCGGCGCCTTTCCTGCCAGCCAGCCATTGCCCACCGGCCGCCATCCATCGCGCGCGTCGCATCGATCGCAGGACAATTCCGCGCGCATATGCGACAGGAATTGTCCTTCGAAAATTGCCAAGCCCTTTGCCGGCTGATGCTTGCAGAATCCCGCCTCTTTGACCGCGGGACAATTCTGCGCGCATATGCGACAAAAATTGTCCCGCGCCTTACCTTCGCCTGGCTCGTGTCTTGAACAATTCCAGCTGCGGTTCCTTGAAGAAATCGTAGTTCTTGAAAATCCGGATCACCTGCAGGAGATCCGATTGCTGATAATTCCGGTTCACCTCGGTGCGCTCGATCAGATTGGCCAGGATCGATCGGAACAGGATCACCGCGTCCACGCCTTTTGAGCGCAGAAGCGCCACACTCTGGTCGCGGGCTTCCTGGCTTTGCGGCAGCGCCGGTACCACCAGGACTTTCAACGGCATGCCGTCCTGACCGAAGGCGCGCGCCGCGCGCAGAAACACTTTCGGTTCGACAAACCGGAAGATCTTTGGCGTCGCCGCCAGAAGGCCGGATCCGAACGTCTCCGTGTGCCAGCCCTTGACCACGACAATGGCCCGTTCGATGAAGCGCAGGTCCCTCGTTTCGAGCACAAACGGCGGCACGCCCTCGCGCGTCTCCGCCTGGGGGTTGAACACAAAGAAGTCGATGTCGTCCTCCCCGGTGCGCGTGCGGGGGATGTGCTTGCGGTGCTGTCGCACGAGGAATCCGTTCAGTTCGAAATACTCGCGCGTGATGGTTTCGCTGACGGCAGCCACGGCTCAGATGAGGGTTGAGAGTTAAAGGTTGATGGAAGTGCTGAAATCAGTCTGCAGGGACGGAACGGCGGTTGGGTGTGGAGTGTTGCCGGCGCGGTTCAGGACTTTCAACTGAAGCGGCGGGCGCGGAAGAGTCGAGCGCCCGGTCGAGAATCTCTGGTGAAACGCGGCAGCCGAACTCAACCTCGCCGATGCGCCGGGCAAGGACGAACTTGATCTCGCCCGCGCTCACTTTCTTGTCGAGGTGCATGGCGGCCACGAGGCGGCCGCGGTTGCGCGCGTTGAGCCGCAGGCTCGTGGGCAGGCCGGCCCGGGCGAACAATTCACGGATTCGCGCCGCTTCGCCGGCCGGAAGACCGAGAACCCTGGACGACAGTTCGGCGGCGATCACCTGTCCGATCGAGATGGCTTCGCCGTGCAGATATTTTCCGTAGCGCGATATCGCTTCCAACGCATGGCCCACGGTGTGGCCGAAGTTCAGGATCGCGCGCAGGCCGCTTTCCTTTTCGTCCTTCCCGACCACGTCGGCCTTGATCTCGCAGCAGCGCGCCACCACATCGGCGAGCACGCGCGGGTCACGGTCCAGGATCCGGTCGAGGCTGCGCTCGAGCTTCCGGAAGAACGACGCGTCGTAGATGATGCCGTACTTGATGACTTCGGCGAGCCCCGCGCGGAACTCGCGTTCCGGCAGCGTTCTCAGCGTGTCCAGGTCGCAGAGCACCAGCCGCGGCTGGTGGAACGCGCCGACGAGGTTTTTGCCCGCCTTGAGATTCACGCCTACTTTGCCGCCGACCGAACTGTCCACCTGCGCGAGCAGCGTGGTGGGCGCCTGGACGAAGGCGATGCCGCGCAGATAAGTGGCGGCGACAAATCCGGCGAGGTCGCCGACGACGCCGCCCCCGAGCGCGACAATGAACGATCGTCGTTCGAGGCGGTGGGTGGCCAGCGCGTCGTAGCAGCGCCGGACGGTGTCGAGGCTTTTCGCGGTTTCCCCGGCGGGCACCGTGATGAGAGCGGGTTCGAAGCCTGCGCGCGAAAGGCTCTCGTGCGCGGCTTTGGCGTAGAGGGGCGTCACGTTGCGATCGGAGATGACGGCGCACCGGCGGCCGTGCTTGAGCCGGGAGCATTCCTTTCCGAGACGTTCGAGGAGACCGGGAGCAATCTGGATCCGGTAACTGCGATCCCCGAGTGGAACATCAACGCTACGCACGCGGAGAGCATAAGGAGGCGGAGAGCCGTCGCAAGCTTCGGATTTACGATTGACGATCGACGCCATCGGCATTGTGAATCGGCGTGCAGCCGCGTATGATCCCGCAGGAGTTTCACATGAGAATCGATCGCCTCGGCATCGCAATGGGCGGGGAGCACCGCCTGCGGCGCGCCATCGAAGCCCGGGTGCGACAGAAGCATCAGAAGGAATTGGCCGCCTGCGCCAGCAGTTCGGAGAAGGCTGCGCTCAGGGAGAAGATCCACCGAGAGATCGAGGAGGAAATGAAGCGGGTGGCGTCGCCGTATTCAGTATGGAGTTCCTAGTGGCTGTGAAGAGCCGTGGAAGGCCACGCTACCGCGAAAATCTCTGAGAGAAGCAGGAAAAGCGGAAAACCACTTGCGCTTCGGAGAACTTGGGGCATTATTTACGCGCTTTCGGATCGCGGGGTGGAGCAGTCCGGTAGCTCGTCAGGCTCATAACCTGAAGGTCCTGGGTTCAAATCCCAGCCCCGCAACCAACTCTTCCTGGAGCCGGCATCCGGCCCAGTCTTCCTCTCTTGTTTTCGTGACAAGCCGGTGTTTCGCAGTATGATCCCGGCATCAGCCGCGGCGGTGCTTCCATTCGAGCATCGGCGGTGGCGTTGAACCGGAGACACTCATGAAGACCATCGTTTCCCGCCGGCGTTTCGTCGGCCACATGGCGGCTGCCATGGCGTGCGTCAGCTTTCCTCCCGCACTTCACGCGCAGAACCGCGCCGGGATCGGGCGCGCGCTCGATGATTACGACGGCATGGCGCGGCTGGCGAGCAACGAGAATCCCTACGGCCCTGGCGAACCCGTGTTGAAGGCGATGACTGAAGCGTTCAAGTACGCCAATCGCTATCGCTATCCGGATCCGGGTATCGTGCGGGCCATTGCCGAGTCGAACGGCGTTCAATCCGAGAACGTGCTGTTGGGCGCGGGATCCACCGAGATTTTGCACGTTGCCGCCACTGCCTTTTTGCAGAACGGGAAGAAGGTGATTGGCGTCGAACCCACGTTCAGTTCGGTTTACGAATTCGCCACCGGCCTCAGGACCAACGCCATTCGGCTGCCATTGCGCAGCGATTATCGCCAGGACGTCCCCGCGTTGATCAAGGCGGTCAACGCCTCCGCCGATGAGATCGGCCTGGTGTATGTCTGCAACCCGAACAATCCGACCGGGCTGATCGTGCCGAAGCAGGAGATCCGGCAATTGCTGGACGGGATCCCGCGTCACATCCCGGTATTGATCGACGAAGCCTATCATGAATTTGTGGAGGACCCGGATTACGCGACGTCGGTGCCGCATGTGAACGAGGGGCGCCCGGTGATCGTGTCGCGCACCTTTTCGAAGGTCTTCGGGCTGGCGGGCATGCGACTCGGATATGCCCTGGCGCCGGCCAATCTGATCCAGCGGATGCGGCCGCACACGAACGGATTGAACGTGAGCGCGCTGGCGAAGTTCGGCGGCGTGGCGGCGCTGGCGGATCGCGCGGGTCAGGAACGGGTCCGCACGAAGACGATCGAGCTCCGGAAGAAGATTCCCGCCGAACTGGAGCGCCACGGGTATTCGGTGATTCCGTCGCAGGGGAACTTCTTCATGGTGCACATCCACGCGCCCGTCACGACGGCGATCGGACAATTCCGCGAACGCGGGATTCTCGTGGGCCGCCCGTTTCCGCCCATGCTCGAGCATCTGCGCGTGTCGATCGGGACGGACGAGGAGATGGAACGCTTTCTGGCGGCGTTCAAGGAAATTTTCCCGAAGCGCGCCTGAAAGGGGAAAGTTCCAGGCTTCAAATTCCAAAGAGGCTCGGTGGGTGAGCAGCCTGCCACGCCGAAGCCCAGCGAAGGCGAATCCTCGCGAGCCGTCGTGCGACGAAGTTAAGCGTAGAACTGCAAAGCGTCGAAAGTCAAAAGGCACCGCCTGAAGGCGGGCCATATGCGCGCAGAATTGTCTTTGGTCGGATCCTGAAGTCCAACGGCGAGACTTTTGCATCTGGCGGCGGGGACGCCGCCAGAACCCGCAGGCGAGGACGCCTGCGCTACGGGGACTTTTCATCGCGCATCGTCCCTGGCCGAAGCAGCGGGATTTCGTTGTCCAGCTTCAGATCGCGGATCATGCGATCGCGACGGTGCACGAGTTTGTCGAGGTACAGCCTTGCTTCATCGCCGGTGTAGCCTGATGCCTCCAGCGCGTCGCGCAGTTGCGTCTCAGTGAGTTGCCCGATCAATCGCGCCATCCAGCGCGCGTCATCCACTGTCATCGCGCGAAAGGCGGGGCAGGGAACCAGGGTCTGATAGTTCACCACCCGGAACGGCGTGGTCATCCGGCCGGGGCCTCGAACAATCTCCGGTTCGGTGAACGTCCATTCGAAGAGATCCACGCGTTCGCCTTTGCGGAAGAACCGGCCGGTGCCTTTGCCCAAACCCGCGCCCAGGTCGGTGAAGAAGTGCTGGAATTCCACGTCGTCCCCTTTGACCAGGACACGGAGCCGGGTGTTGTCGAAGCGCGCGTCGAACCACGCGAGCCATGCCCCCAGCAACGCCACCGCCCGCAGTTCGCGCAGGTCTTCGTGGCCAAGGCCTACGAAGTCCCAGCAGCCGATCGTCTTTGCGGGATGATCCTCGGGCTGGATGTTGGCCGGCACGGTGACCAGGTAATCCAGAGCGCTTTCGATCTCGGTCCGGAAGTTGTTCGGATCGTCCGTTGCATTCTCCCCATGCGGCCGATGCAGCAGGAGTTGTTTCAGTTCCGCGCCGGAAACTCTGCGCCCGTCCTTGAACACCGCCTCCTGGATAAAATCGAACGGGTCGTAGTGCGGTTGAAAGTTCATCTCGGCGACGGGAATCCCAAACGGCCGGATCCGCATGGTCAGCGGCTGCCGCAGGTTGAATTCGCGGAACAGACGGCGGTTGTATCGGATCTTCAGAAAGGGTGCGTAGTCGGTGGGGTCGACATGATATCCGAGCGCGTGGAAAATCCGGGCTGTAAACGGTTCCGACCCGACCTCGCTGAATTTCACCTGGTAATCGACGCCTTCGTATTCGACGTCGAAACCCGCTTTCGTGCCCGAACTGGTTTTGGGCCCGTCGTATTCGCAGATCTCCCGTGTGAAGTCGGGCAACGCGGTTCGGCCGAAGCCGATTCGAAGGTCCTGATTGCTGATGGACGGGGGCCGCGTCCAGAAGGTGGAGGGAAATGGATCGAGTGCGCCTGGATCGACGCCGTTTGTGGCGGCAGGCACATTGGCCGCTGGCCGGGTTCCGTGTCCGACGGACCTGGCCCAGCCGCGGAAGAGGATTTTGAATGGCGACAGCATGCCGACGGTTGCGGGCACGGGTGACCGGCGATTGTTGCGGAGCGCCTCGATGACTTCCTGAAGGAGGGCGTGGTCGCGTGCGCGCTCGGCTTCGGAGCGGGCGTTGTGAACGGAGCGCGCCAGGCGCGCCATCTGGCGTAACCCGCGGATTTCGCGCCCGGCGAGCAGGTCCGGTGAATCGGTGAAGTAGGCGCGGAGCTGGTCGGCCGGCAATCCGGCCAGCTGCTTCTTTGGAATGTTGTTTGTGGCGTCTGCCATCTCCGCCTGTTCGGCGGCGAAATCCGCCAGCGCTTCGGCGCGGTCCGCCAGCCAGAGCAGGTCGGTTTTCGGTTTCGACGCGGCCCGGAGCAGGTCGGCGAATTGTTGCGCGGGCGTGTCGCCCTTGAGGAGCTGTTCGCGCCGGGAACGGAATGGTTGAAACAGGCTTCGGAACCGGCTTGGGGCGACGGTGTCTGCTGCGGTGCGGACCGCGGGTCTGTGACCCGCCGCGGCGTACGCGGTCGTAGGAGCCTGGGACTCTGTGCGGATCCCTGAGAGGGAGGAGTTGTCGGGCGTTGCTGCGAGTCGCAGAGTCGCGGGGCGTCTTGTCGGCTCTTGTGCGGACTCGGGAGGCACGCTTGCCATCGCTGTGCTGCTGTCCGGGACAGCCGCGCTCCATGGGCTGAACGTCCACAGCGCCGTGGCGATGCAGAGCGGCGCGAGCCGGTCAGCCCAAAACTTCTTCGCAAGCCTCATACAATGCGGTCACCATCTTTCTCACCTGGCCGGCGGTTGTGCAATATGGCGGCATCAGGACGATGACATCTCCAATCGGGCGCGTGATGACGCCGCGGTGCGTCATGGCTTCGCACACGCGCGCGCCGACGCGCCGGCGGACGGGGAAACGTTCGCGCGTCGTCCAGTTGCGGACGAGTTCGATGCCCGCAATGAGGCCGACCTGCCGGATATCGCCGACGTGAGGCAGCGCCCAGAGCCGTTGCAGTTCCTCCCGGAGGGTTTGTTGGAGCCGGGCGCGGGCGCGGATGTTGGACGGCTGTTGCAGCAATTGCAGGCTCGCAAGGGACGCTGCGGCGCCAAGCTGGTTGGCGGTGTAGCTGTGGCCGTGAAAGAACGTTTTGAATTGGTCGTAACGTCCGAGAAACGCGTCGAAGATCGGTTGCGTGGTGAGCGTGGCGGCCATGGGCAGGTAACCGCCCGTCATGCCTTTCGCCAGGCAGAGCAGGTCGGGCCGCACACCCTCATGCTGGCAGGCAAACAATCTGTGAAATCGGAAATCGGAAATCGGAAATCCACCGCTTGCGCCGCTGCTCGCGCGACTTCCCCGCTCGGTCCGCGCGACAATGGCGTTCATACGACGGCTCCAGCCTTCGCTACGCTTCGGCGCGGCAAGCGCGGGGACACTCGCCCCACCCACACCGGTGCGGCCGAACCCGGTCATGACTTCGTCGGCGATCAGCAGCGCGCCGTGGCGGCGTGCCATGTCGGTGACCTGGCGAAGCCATCCCTCCGGCTGGGCGATCATTCCGGCGGCGCCCTGGATCAACGGCTCGAACACGAAAGCGGCGTACGGATTTCCGCGCGCGGCCTGCTTCCGGAAAGCGCGCCGTGCGAGTTCAAGGCATTCGTGATGACACTTGCGATACTCGCGCGCGTCCCGTCGTTCCGGCCTGGCTTGATTGAACGGGCATCGGTAGCAGTACGGCGCCGGGATCTGGTCGGTCTTGAACAGCAGCCTGGACCAGGTCTTGTGAAACAGATCGATGTGCCCCAGAGCCACCGCCCCGATGGTGTCGCCGTGGTAGGCGCCGCCAAGCGAAAGGAAGCGCGGCTCGGCGCGGCGCTTGCGTGTTCGTCGCGTGAATTCGTAAGCGAGTTTGAGCGCGACCTCGAGCGCCGTGGATCCATCGTCGCTGAAAAACACCTTCGTGAGCACAGGCCCCGTGTCCTTCGCCTTCCTCCCTGCAATCGCCCTCCCGGCATCTGTCGCCTCAGCCGCCTTCACGAGCTCCGCCGCGAACAACGACGCCGGTTCGTTGGCAAGCCCGAGGGCGGAGGAATGCGCGATCTTCTTCAACTGCCGGCGAATGGCCGCGTTGATCGCGGGGTGGTTGTGCCCGTGCAGGTTGGTCCAGATGGAAGCGTTGCCGTCGAGGAACTCGCGCCCGCGCGCGTCCCGGAGCACTGCGCCCTTGCCGAACACGATGGTGATGGGTTCGGAGCGCAGCCAGTCGCGCATCTGGGTGAAGGGATGCCAGACGTATGCGTGGTCCAGTTGAGCGAGCCGATGCATCAGCCGTTTGGGTCAGAGGGGGTTTACACTCGACGCCAGCGCCGAGGCAAGCGCCGAGATGTCCGCGTCTGAATGCATGGCGGTGATGCTGACGCGCAATTGGGCGGCGCCGCGGCGCACGCTGGGATATCGAATGGCGGGGACAAAGAGACCGCGTTCCTGGAGCACGCTCGCCGCGTCGAGCGCCTTGCTTTCCAGGCCGACGACGACCGGCAGGATCGCGCTGCGCGAGGCGTGCCGCGCAAGGGAAGGCGCGTGAGCGCGCAGTTGGGCCTCGAGTGAGGAAACAGAATTCCAAAGGCGCGTCACCCGTCTCGCGCCTTCGTCGGATTGGATCACGCAAATGCCGGCGGTTGCGGCGGCTGCGGCGGCGGGAGGCGGCGCCGTGCTGAAGACAAAACTGCGCGCGCGATTGACGAGAAGATGGATCAGGGGGCGCGAACCGCAGATGAACCCGCCGGCTGCTCCCACCGCTTTGCCCAATGTACCCATCTGGATTTCGATCCGGTCGCCGACGCCGAGTTCATCCGCGAGACCGCGTCGATTCGGACCATAAAGCCCCGTGGCATGTGCTTCGTCCACCATCAGCCATGCGCCGGCCGCATCTTTGATCTGCACCAGTTCCTTCAAGGGCGCGAGGGTGCCGGTCATGCTGAAGACGGATTCGGTGACAATGAGGACGCGGGGCCGCGGTGAGCCTGAAATGCTGTTTGCACGGCGCCGATTCACCTGGCGGAGGATCCGTTGGAGGTCATCGAGGTCATTGTGCCTGAAGACACGAAGGCGGGCGCTGCTCAGGCGAGCGGCGTCCACAATCGACGCGTGAACAAGCCGGTCGATGAGGACCCAGTCATCCCTGCCCAGCAGGGCGCAGATCGTGCCGACGGCGGTGGTGTATCCGCTGGAGAAACTGAGGGCGGCTTCGGTGCCTTTGAAGGCGGCCAGCGTTTCGTCAAGTTCGTGATGGGGCGACAGTGAACCGGAAATGAGCCGCGACGCGCCGGCTCCGGCGCCGAAGCGTTCGATCGCGCGCACGGCGGCTTCCTTGAGGGCAGGGTGGGATGCGAGCCCGAGATAGTCGTTGGAGGAGAAGTTCAGGAGTTCGCGCCCGTTCACCTGGATTCGCGCGCCCTGAGGCGACTGCACGGCACGCAGTTCGCGCAAGAGACTTTGGTCGCGCCATTCGTCCAGGCGCTGCGTCAGTTCGCGATCGAAGGGATTCATCGGGTGCCGGGCGCAATGGCCCATTCGCCGTCGATCATGCTGGCCGAAACGTCGCCTTCGTGTTCGATCACCGCGCGGACGGCTTCGGATTTCCCGTCGCGGAACGGGATGGCGATCAGGTCCGCGTGCGCGCCGGGCGAGAGTTCGCCGATTTTGCCGGCGAGGCCGAGGGCGCGCGCGCCGTGGCGCGTGGCCATGTTAAGAATGCGGGACGCGGCGACGCGCGGGTGCGCTTTGGCGAACGCGCGCATTTCGTCGAACATGTTGAGCCGGATGTCCTCCCGGCGGGGCCGCAGCACGGTGGCCAGGCTGTCGCTGCCGAGGCACACATTCACTCCGGCGCGGGCGAGGCGTTCGTAGGGAAACGCCCGATGACGGAAGTAGGCGTGACTGCGCGGGCAGTGGACGACGCTGACATGATGTTTCGCGAGGATCTGAGCGTCGCCGCGGGCGAGGTAATTGACGTGCACAGCCAGGAGGTTTTCGGTCAACCCGTCGCAGCGTTCGAGGTGCCGGACCGGAGAGCCCAGTCCGCAATCGCTCATATCCCGTTCGTTCCTCCGCAGCCAGTGAAACATTTCGCCGCGGGCGCGCGTGAACATTTCGAATTCAAGGTCCGATTCGCTGACGTGAATGGCGAGAGGCCACTGGCGTTCGCGCGCGGTGCGGGCGCTGAGCCGGACGAGTTCGGGCATGGTGGAGTAGGGCGCATGCGGCGAAAGGCCGGCGCGGCAACGGCCGTTCGGCAGCGCTTCGATGCAGCGCAGCGCCTCCTCGAGCACCAGGTGCGGGTTGCGCCGGCAGCGCACGCCGGTCATTTCGATCAACGAAATCACGCGGAGCGGAGTCGCCGTCCACACCTCGGGCAGCAGTTCGGGGACGGCCTCGATGTCGGCCACGGTGGTGGTTCCGGTGCGCAGAAGCATTTTGGCCCCGGTCAGCCAGGACTCGGCGAAGTCCGAGTACGCCCATTCCGCCTTCGCCGCCAGCATCAGTTTGATCCAGTCGGTGAACAGCTTTTGCGGCGGGAGCAGTCCAGCCATGCGGGTGTAGTCGAGGTGGCAATGCGCGTTGACGAGCCCGGGCATGACAATGCTGTCGCCGAGGTCGAGCGTGTCGGCGTCGGACGTGGCGAGGTCCTTCCAGGGACCGACGGCGGCGAAGTGGCTGCCGGCGATCAGGACTGCGCCGTCTTCGATGGGAGGCTGGGAGACGGGCAGGACGATGCGCGAGCGAATGAGGAGACGGCCGGCAGGGGGCGCTTGGGGGAGGATCGGCACGAGGCGGTGACCTCCTGGTTCAAATGGCGGCTTCCTGGCGGCTGCGTTTGGAGCGCGAGGCGACGCGCTGCTTGCGCGCTTTGAGTTTGCTCTGCCGTTTCCGGATCTGCTGCTCGATCTTCTTGAACACCCGGTCAATCGCGGCGTAGAGGTCGCTTTCCTGGTCCGCGGCGAACAGGTCGGGGCCGCGGACGCTCAGACGCACGGAGCAGGAGAACTGCCGTTCGGGAACGCGGGTGTGATCGTGCTCGATTGTGACGCGGGCATCGACAACGCGCTGGTACAGATGCTCCACCTTGTCGAGTTTGGCCATGATGTGATCTTCAATGGCCTTGGTGAGCGTCACATTGTGCGTCGAGAGGATCAGTTTCATGCCCCAATCATGCAATCGCGGTGGGGCAAAATCCAGTCGGGTTTTGGGCAGACGTTCCCTGCGGCTCACAATGCTTGAATCGCCGCAACGGTTTCATTACATCTCCTGCGTGCCAACCAAAGTCGTCGCCGTTGCGAACCAGAAGGGCGGGGTGGGGAAAACCACCACCGCCGTGAACCTGGCGGCATGCGTGGCGGCGGTAGGCAGACGCGTTCTGCTGTTCGATCTCGATCCGCAGGCCAATGCGACCAGCGGCGTCGGGCTCGAGAAGGTCGAAGGCGCCAGCGCGTATCGCCCCCTGCTCGGCGAAGGCACGCTCGCCGAAAAGATCCAGAGCACGGCGTTCGAGCGTCTCAGCATCATCCCCGGCGAAGTAGACCTGTGCGCCGCCGACATCGAGCTCGCGCGTTCGGAGAATCACCTGTTGCGCGTGGCGCAGGCGCTGCAGCCGGTGCTCGACAGCGGCCAGTTCGACGTCGTGTTGATCGATTGTCCGCCGTCGCTGGGCGTCCTGACCTTGAACGCGTTTGCCGCGGCGGACGGGCTTCTGGTGCCGCTGCAGTGCGAGTATTACGCGCTCGAGGGGATCTCGATGCTGAACCGGATCCTGGCGCAACTGCGCGAGAACGGCGTCAATCCGCGGCTCGAACTGCTGGGTGTGGTGATGACGATGTTCGACAGCCGGACGAAGCTGGCGAACCAGGTGGTGAGCGAGGTGCGGGAGCATTTCGGGGATCGGGTGTTCGAGACGATGATCCCGCGGAGCACGCGTCTGGCGGAGGCGCCGAGCTTCGGCAAACCGATTCTGCACTACGACAAGTACAGCAGCGGATCGGCGGCCTACGAGGTGCTGGCGCAGGAGTTCCTGAGCCGGATCGAGAAATGACGCGGAGCGCGGAGCATGGCTCCGCTGCTGGTGAGGCGCTTCAGAATTCAGTCCGAAATCCGACTGGCACCGGGCCCGACCCTGATGTAAGTAAAGGCGGTAACCACCTTGACCAGGTCATGCATGGCACTATGAAGGCATTGTTCACGTTGACAGGAGTTTTTTCTCTGGCTTTTGCGGTTGCGGCGGACGAAGCGCCGCGCGGCACGTTGCTGGAACTGCATTCGTGCGAGGTGTACGCAGGCGGATGCGTCGTGGGAAGCGAAGAATCGTACGCGGGGCGTTACATGCTGCGGGTCTGGGACTTCTCCGGTGGTGAGTTCAACGGGACGGATCTCAAGGGACAGCGGCTCGCCGTCCTGCAGATGTCGGAGGACAACCTCGCAGTGCCGGGTTCGCGGAGCGGGGACGCGGTTGTGTACCTGCCCGAGTCGGCGGATGAGACGCAGCGCAGGGCGTTGCTGGCGTGGCTCCTGTCGAGCCACAAAGACTTCCGGCCCGAACGTCTCGAGACGCGAATTGGATCGCTTGATTTCAAGCGCGACGGTGAGGTTTACCGGTTCCAGGCGGGCGATTGGATCAATGTCGTCACGGGGCCGATGTCGTGTGAAACGACCGCATGCGGCGAGGCGCTGTGGTATGAGCCCCGCACGAGCACCACGTTGTTCACGGTGGCAGTGAATCGCGAGGCGCGGATCCACGAACCGTATTTGAAGCTGGATTGGGCGGACCGGGGCCGGCGCAGCGTGTTTCTCGGGCGTTTCGGCGAACCGGGTTCGGCGCGGGATGTCTATGTGACCATGAACGAGTTCTGCGGGGTTCGCGGCAACGTTTTCTGACACGCGGGGCGAGCGTCCTCGCGAGCCGTCGTGCGATTACTGAATCGGCGAAATGGAAGAAAAGCACCGATCAGAAACAGCCCATGCGACGCAGCAGGAGTAATCCGGCGATTGGATCCTTCGCACAACGGCTCGCGAGGACGCTCGCCCCGCCCTGGGTTGCGTGGACGCGGTCGTAACCGCACCGGTGCGCGAATCGTCCAAGGGATAACTCAGTTCAATTCTTTATGAGTGAGTCCTCTTCGAAAGAAGGCTTTGCCGTATCACGGCGTTCTTTCCTCAAGACATTCGGGACCACGGCGGCTGCGGCGGCGACCGCGCAGGTTGAAACCATTGCCGCCGAGCTGCAACAGGCCAATGCGGAGCGTGTGGTCGGCCCGGGAGCGGTGCCGATCACGCTGCAGATCAATGGGAAGGCTGTGAAGCTGGAACTCGAGCCCCGGGTGACGTTGCTGGACGCGCTGCGCAATCACCTGAGTTATACCGGCGCCAAGGAAGTCTGCGATCGCGCGACCTGCGGGGCCTGCACGGTGCTGGTGGACGATCAACCCGTGTATGCCTGCTCGATGCTGGCGATCGAGGCGCAGGGCAAGGCGATCACGACGGTGGAAGGCCTCGCCGAGAACGGCAGGTTGAGCCCGGTGCAGGAAGCGTTTGTGGATCAGGACGCCCTGATGTGCGGCTATTGCACGCCGGGCTTTGTGATGAGCGTGACGGCGCTGTTGAAACGGAATCCGAAACCGACCGCAGAGGATGTCAAACATGCCTGCGCGGGGAATCTTTGCCGGTGCGGCACGCAGCCGCGCATTTTGCAGGCGGCCCTCAAGGCAGCCGGCGTCCAGACCGCGAGCAAGACGGAGGTGATTTCCTATGCCAGGCTGGCCTGAGAACAGAACCCATATCGGGTCGCACGCCCGGCGTGTGGACGGGCCGGCCAAGGTGACCGGCGCGGCGAAGTATGCGTCCGACGTTCAACCCGAAGGCTGGCTTTACGGGATGATCCTTCGGTCGAGATGGCCCAAAGCGCGGATCCTTTCCATCAACATCGAGAAAGCGAAGCAGGTTCCGGGGATCAAGGCGGTGATCCTGGTGCGGGAAGGCGAGCGGATTGTGCGGTATTACGGGGAAGAACTCGCGGCCGTGGCCGGCACAACGAAGCAGGCGTGTTTGGATGCATTGCGTGCAATCGAGGTCCGGGCCAGGGAACTGCCCTTCGTCGTGAATGAAGAGGACGCGCGCGAGGAGGATTCGCCGCGCGTCTGGGATGAATCACCCAACCTGTCGCGGGCGCGCGACGAATCGCGGGGCGACGTGGACAAGGCGTTCTCGGAAGCGGCGGTTGTGGTGGAAGGGAATTTTTCGACCTCGGTGCAGATTCATCATCCGCTCGAGACGCACGGGAACACGGTGTTGTGGGCGGATGACGGAATTACGTGCTGGGCCTCGACCCAGGGCATCACCAGCGTGCGCAACGGCCTTGCGGGCGCGCTGAGCGTTCCGCAAAGCCAGGTGCGCGTGATCTGCGAATACATGGGCGGCGGTTTCGGCGCGAAACTCGGTTTCGGGGTGGAAGGGGCGCTGGCGGCGCGGCTGTCGCGCGAGGCGAAAGCGCCGGTGAAGCTCATGCTGACGCGGTTCGACCAGTCGCTGGCGGTGGGCAATCGTCCGTCCACGTTCCAGAAGATCCGGCTGGGCGCGGCTTCCGACGGCACGCTGCTCGCCTATGAACTGGACAACTACGGCACGGCGGGAATTGGCGCGGGCGGCGCGACCGAAGGCGGCAGCGGCGATGTGCGGATTCCCGCGCCGTACATTTACCAGGTGCCGAACGTGCGGGCGCGGCAGGCTTCGGTTGCCGTCAACGCCGGGTCGGCGCGCGCGTTTCGCGCTCCATCGCACCCGCCGGCTTCGTTCGGGATGGAATCGATCATGGACGAGCTGGCGGTGAAGCTGAACATGGATCCGCTGGAGCTCAGGATCCTGAACAACAAACCCACATCGCCGAACGCGGGCGATGCACTGGTCCGCCAGATCCGCGAGAAGGAATTCCTGCTGGGCGCCGAACGGTTTGGCTGGAAACAGAAGTATAAGAAACCGGGCAGTTCGCCCGGACCGATCAAGACCGGCGTCGGATGCGCGGCGGCCACATGGGGCGGCGGCGGGCGCGGCACGCGCGCCGAAGCCCAGATCAATCCGGATGGAACGGTCGAAATCCGCTGCGGCACGCAGGACCTGGGAACCGGAACGAAAACGGTTATCGCCGTCATTGCGGCGGATATCTTCGGCCTGAAACCGGAACAGATCCAGGTGCGCGTGGGCGACACGAACTTCCCGCCTTCGGGCGGCAGCGGCGGAAGCACGACCGCGGCGTCGGTATCGCCGGCCATCTACGACGTGTGCACGAAGGCGCTCGGGCAATTGCAGCAACAGACCGGCGTGGCGGACGCGCGCGGCGCGAACTGGGCCGCGGCGTGCAAGAAACTGGGCGTGGATCCGCTGGTGGTCCAGGGTCAGTGGCAACAGGGGCTTTCGTCCAGCGGCGCCGCCGGGGTGCAGTTCGCCGAGGTGGAGGTGGACACCGAGACCGGGTTCGTCAGACTCAAGAAGATCCTTTGCGTTCAGGATTGCGGCCTCGTTGTCAGCAAGCTCACCGCCGAAAGCCAGGTGAACGGCGGCATCATCATGGGCATCGGTTACGCCCTTTACGAAGGCCGCGTCATGGACCGCAACACCGGCGTCGTGCTCAATCCCAATTTCGAGACCTACAAACTCCCCGGCATCGCCGACATCCCGGAGATTGAAATCATTCTGCTCGACATGCCCGAGCGCGGCGTGATCGGGATCGGCGAACCGGTCACGATTCCGACAGCGGCGGCGATTGCCAACGCCGTGGCGAACGCCATCGGCGTGCGGGTGAACAGCCTGCCGATCACGCCGGAGAAAGTGCTTGCCGCGCTGGGCAAAGTGACAACCGCATGAAAGCCTTCGAATACGCCACAGCCCTGACACCCGCGAGCGCGCGCGAACTCGTGGCCGACGGCGGCGCGTATCTCGCCGGCGGCAACGACCTGCTCAACATGATGAAGGACCACCTCGTCGAACCGACGCGGCTGGTGAACATCAAGTCGCTTCCCGGGCTCAATCGCATCCAGCCCGGCCCTCAGACCTGGACGCTGGGCGCGCTGGTCACGGTTGCCGAGATCGAGGACCACGCGGAACTGAAGAAGACGTTCCCGGGGTTGCAGCAGGCGGCGGCCGAAGCGGCGTCGCGGCAGATCCGGAACGTGGCGACGCTGGGCGGCAACCTGGCCCAGCACTCCCGCTGCTGGTACTTCCGGCATCGCGACACCCTGTGCCTGAAGAAGGGCGGGGACACCTGTTATGCGCGGCACGGCGAGAACAAGTATCATTCGTTGTTCACCGGCAACACGTGCATCAGCCCGGTGGTGTCGAACCTCGCCGTGGCGCTGGCGGTTCTGGACGCGACAGTCGTGGTGGATCGCGAGGGCAAGGAAATGCGGATGACCATCCCGGAGTTCTACGCGAAAGCGTGGGACAACCCCATGGCGCACAATTCGCTAAGCCCGGGGGATCTCATTCTTCGCGTGGAAATCCCGGTGCAGAACCGCCGGAGCGCGTATCAACAGATCAGCGAGAAAGCGTCATTTGACTGGGCGCTGGTCAGTTGCGCGGCGTCGGCGCGAGTGGAAGGCGGCAAAGTGACCCAGGCGCGCATTGCGCTGGGCTCGATTTCGCCCGTGCCGCACCTGGTGAAGGCGGCCAACGATTTCCTGGAAGGAAAGGAATTGAACGAGGAAACGGCGGGGCAGGCGGCCGAGCTGATGCTGCAACGGGCCCGACCGCAGCGGCACAACGGTTACAAGATCCCGATGGCGCGGGCGCTGATCCGCCGGACCCTGCTGCAACTCATTGCGTGATTATGAAGCCCGACAATGTCTGCCGCCATCTCCGCACGAAGAAGATGTTCATCCCCGCCGAGGCGGACCAGGTGTTCTCGGTCGAGGACGGCCATTTCACGCACAGCGGTCATTGCTGGTGCAACAAGACCTGCAGCGAAGTGGGGTTTGACGACCGTCAGGTGAGCGTGCAGCTCTGCAATCCGTCGAGATCCTGCTTCGAGGAGTAAGCAAGGGCTGTTTACAGGGAACTCCGCTTTCGGCGCCGGGTCTTAACCCTCATCTATTGGCTGTCAACCAGCCGTTTTCCCACCGCTTTGCGCGCCCGCTCTTCCCCGGCTCCGGGACAATTCCGCGCGCATATGCGACAGGAATTGTCCTGCCGGAATTGCCAAGTGCCTCATGGTCTGATGCTTGCAAAATTCCGCCTTTCTGACCTCGGGACAATTCTGCGCGCATATGCGACAAGAATTGTCCCGGAGTGCTTCCCTGCCTCGACTGTGCAATTCACCGCAAGGAAATGACAAGGGAGGGTTAGTCGCCGGAGGGCAGGATGGGCCAGAGTCTGGCCGTGAGCATGAACGACCAGAGCAATGTTCAGTGCGACGTCTGTCCGCTGAGCCGGGTCCAGGAGGGTGTGGCCGTGCGGATCCGGCAATTGTGCGCCAGCCCTGAGGTGCAGTGCCGGCTTCGGGAGATCGGTTTGCGTGAGGACCAGGTCGTGAAGCTCATCACCAGCCGCAACAATTTCATCTGCCAGGTGTGCAATGCGCGTCTGGCTCTCAGCGAGCAAATCGCGCAGATGATCCTGGTCGAACCGGTGTTGCAGCCCGTTCGGATTTGAGTATAGGGGCGCAACCTCAACTGGAACTCGCCAGCTTCGCCGGGCGGTCCTTCGCCAGAAACGCCCGCACCATTTTTTCCAGCGTGTCAATCCACAGCGGATGCTCGTTCAGGCAGGGGATCTGCGTGAACTCCTGTCCGCCTGAAGAGAGGAACGTTTCCTTCCCGCGCATGCCGATTTCTTCGAGGGTTTCCAGGCAATCGGAGACGAAGGCGGGGCAGATGACGAGCATGCGTTTGATGCCGGCTTTGGCGAGCCGTTCGAGTTCCCGGTCGGTGTAGGGCGTGAGCCAGGGATCCTTGCCCAGACGCGATTGAAACGAGACCGACCATTTGGCGGCGGGCACGCCCGCGATCCTCACGAATTCCTCCGCCGTGCGGAAGCACTGGTGCCGGTAACAGAACTGATGAGCCTTGCTCGGGACATGGCAGCAGTCGTTCACCTTGAGGCAATGTGAGCCGGTCGGGTCCGACTTGCAGATCTGCCGTTCCGGCACGCCATGGAAGCTGAAGAGGAGATGATCGTAGGGTCGGGCGAGGTACTCGCTTGCGCTGGCGACGAGCGCGTTCAGGTAATCCGGCGCGTCGCCGTAGGGCGGCTGCACGGTGACGCGCATCTGCGGGGCGATCTTCGGCGCGACTTCCTGGACGCGCACGACCGCCGTTTCGTAGCTCGACATCGCGTAGTGCGGGAACAGCGGAATCAGGAGCAGATCGTCCACTCCGCGCCGGGCGAGGCGGCGGATCACGTCCGGGATGCTCGGGTTCTGATACCGCATGGCGAGTTCGACGGGAACCGTCACGCGTTTCTGGAGGAGGGCCTGCACGTTGCGGCTCGTGATGATCAGCGGGGAACCTTCCTTCGTCCAGATGGACTGGTAGGCATGGGCCGATTCCTTCGGGCGTTTGATCAGGATCATGCCGACGATGAACCGCCGCATCGGCCAGGAAACGTCCATGACCCGGCCGTCCATGAGGAACTCATTGAGATAACGCCGCACGTCGGGGACGGACGGCGAATCGGGCGAACCGAGGTTGACCAGGAGAACGGCTTTGCTCATGCGTGGACGGTCTGTGCGGATGTGGATTTCAGAAATGCTTCGACGCGGTCGGCGACGTTACAGCCGGAGACGATGGAATCGCTCAGCGAAATGCCGTCGCGATAGTGTCCGGCGAGGAAGAATCCGCGCGCTTTCGTTTCAATGGCGTTCATCAGGTCGCGGAATTTGCCGTAGCCGACGTTGTATTGAGGAATGGCCTGCCGATAGAGGACGCTGTGCCGGAAGGTGGGTTTGCCCCGCACGCCCAGGAGCACGCGGAGGTCCTCGCAGGTGAGGTCGTAGAGCTTTTCGGGCGGCAACAACGCCAGGTCCGGGTGACGTTCGCCGCCGACGTAGCTGGTCAGGGTGATGTGTCCCTCGGGCGCGCGATTCGGAAAGAGCGACGATGAAAAGATCGTGCCCAGGATGTTGAAGCCTTCGATTTTCGGAATCAGCATGCCGAATCCCTCGCACGGATGGGTCACGTCCTCGCGCCGGAACCCGAGCACGACGCTGGCCACGGGCGGGTAGCGGATTTCTCCGAGCGTGGTCAGTTCGATTCGTTCTCCGCCGGCAAGGCGCACGGTTAATTTGGCCAGGCGCGGTGCCGTGCCGCAGAAGATGACGCTGGAGTGCATGGCGGGCGGGCTGTCGGCAGTCGCCACCCGCCAGCCGTCGGCCGTTTGCGTGAGTTCCGTTACGGTTGTGTTGAACTGCAGCGCGTCGCCGAGGGCGGCGGCCAATCCGTCCGGCAGAACCTGGAGGCCTTCGTCGAACGAGAACTTCGGCGCGCGGTCCTTGGCAACTTCGCCGCGGCGTTTCCGTTCTCGCGCGCCGAAGATCTGGCCCTTGATCATCGAGCCGTAGCGATCCTCGAGCGCCTTGAGTTTGGGAAAGGCGTGCGTGACGGAGAGTTTGCAGGGGTCTCCGGCGTAAATCCCCGCCACCAACGCGTCGATGGCGTGATCGAGGAACTCCTGGTTGAAGCGGCGGACGACGAACTGGGCGATGCTTTCCTCGACGCCGTCCCGTCGGCGGGGCACGAAGGGTTCGCGGAGGACGGCGAGCTTGGCTTTGACGGAAAACAGTTCGGTAGTGAAGAAGCCCAGAGGCGAACCGGGCATCGCGATGGGGCGTTTACAGCGGACGACGTAACGCGCTTCCGCGCGCGGATGGGGATCCATCCGGCGGCTCTGGAGTCCGGCATCGATGACGAGTTGCCGGACTTTCGGGGAGGTTTCCAGGAGTGTGTTCGGGCCGAACTCGGCGAGATACCCGTTCTGGCGGATGGAGCGAATGACGCCGCCGGCGCGATTGCTCGCTTCGTACACGATGACCGGGATGCCTTTGCGTTTGAGATAGAACGCGGCGGTCAATCCGGTGATCCCGGCTCCGATGACAGCAACCGGTTTCATGCCTGTCCGCCCTCGTTGAATGTCTGGTGTTGGATGTTGGATGTTGAACGTTTCGCGCAGTGCAAAGCAGCACTCCTTTCAAATGGTTTTCGAATGCCTGCGTTCGCTCATGGGCGCGAGCGTGTTGTCGAAACACATGGCGACGTTCCGGATGAACAGCCGGCCGGCGTCGGTGACTTCGAGTCCGCCGGGAACGAACCGCACGAGGCCGTCCTGTTCCATGGGTTCGAGCGCCGCCAGTTCCTTCGCGAAGTACTCTTCGAAGGTGACGCCGAGTTTTTGCGACATGGCCTGGTAATCCAGCGACAGATCGCACATGACGCGCATGATGGTTTCGCGCCGGATGCGGTCGTCTTCGGTGACGAAGTAAGCGCGGTGGAGGGGCACGCGGCCTTCATCGAGGGCCGCCTGGTATTTCGGCAGTTCCTTTTCGTTCTGCCAGTAGGCCTCGGGGATCTGCGAGATGCTGGACATGCCGAAGGCGTAGATATCGGCGCCGGCGCGGGTGCTGTAGCCCTGGAAATTCCGCTGCAACTGTTTGTTTCGCTGGGCCACCGCCAGCTCGTCCTCGGGCCGCGCGAAGTGGTCCATGCCGATGTACACGTAGCGGTCGTTGGCGGTGAGTTTTTCGATGACGAGCTTGAGGACCTGGAGTTTGGTTTCCGGCGCGGGCAGGACCTTGTCTTCGAGAATTCTCTGCGCGGGTTTGATCCAGGGCACGTGGGCGTAGCTGAAGACGGCCAGGCGATCGGGGTTCATTTCGAGCACGATATCGAGCGTTTCGTTGAACGACTCGGGTGTCTGGTGGGGAAGCCCGTAGATGAGGTCGAGGTTGATCGACTTGAACCCCAGCTCGCGCATCCAGTCGATGGCCTGTTGGGTGATCTCGCGCGGCTGGATGCGGTGAACGGCCCGCTGGACCTCGGGGTTGAAGTCCTGCACGCCCATGGACGCGCGGTTGAAGCCGATCTCGCGCAACGCCGCCATGTGATCGCGGGTGAGGCGGCGCGGGTCCACTTCGACGCCGGCTTCGATGTCGGGCGAGAAGTCGAAGTGCCCGTGAATGATGGCGCCGAGCCGGCGGATTTCGTCCGGGCGGAGGAAGGTGGGTGAGCCGCCGCCGAAGTGCAGTTGCACGACTTTGCGGTCGGGGTTGAGGCGATGCGCCATGAGCGCGACTTCACGCCCGAGGTACTCCACGTATTCGCGTCCTTTGTCGTGGTTGAGGGTGATGACGGTGGTGCAGCCGCAGAACCAGCAGAGCGTTTCGCAGAAAGGGATGTGAAAGTAGAGCGAGAGGTCGCGCGGCGAGCGGTTGTTGGCTTCGATGCGCTCGGACAGTTGCTCCCAGGTGACGCCCTCGGTGAATTTCGTCGCCGGGGGATAGCTGGTGTACCGCGGTCCGGGAACGTTGTACTTCCGAACCAGGTTGAGATCGACTTCCAACGTTTTCATTTGAAGTTCCGGACCGTTTCGATCATGGCGGAAATATTCTCCAGCTTCGCCTGCGGCGTCAAACCGTGGCCCAGGTTGAAGATATGGCCGGGCCGGCCGCGCATGGCTTCGAGCACGGCGGCCGTCTCGCGCCGCACGATGTCCGGTGAGCTGTCGCTCAACAGGGCCGGCGCGAGGTTTCCCTGGAGGGCGATGCGTTCCGGAACCCGCTTGCGAACGTCGCTCAGCGTCACCTGCCAATCGACACCCAGCACGTCGGCGCCGGTCGCGGCAAGGTCGTTCCAATTGCCGTGAGTTCCCAGGGAGAAGACGATGACCGGCGTGGATCGCGCGTCGTCGGTTGTCCGGAGTTCCGCGATGATGTCGCGCATCCATCGGCCGGACGCCTCCTGAAATTCGGCCGGCGGCAGATGACCGCCGTGGCTGTCGAAGAGTTGCAGAGCGTCCACGCCGGCGCGCGCCTGCATCCGCAGGTAGTCGGTGATCGCGCGTGTCAGTTTCTCGGCCAGGGCGTGATACGCCTTGCGATCCTCCCGGAACAGCGCAAGTGCGCGCGTGCAGTTCGCCGCGCTGCCGCCTTCCATCATGAAGGTGGCCAGGGTCCAGGGTGAGCCGGAGAATCCGATCAGCGCAGTGTGCTCACCCAGTTCCGCGCGCAGTCTTTTCAACGCTGCATCGACATACGCCAACCGCTCGCAGACGCGTTCGACCTGGAGCTTGTCGATATCGCTGCGGTTCCCGATGGCGAAATCCATGACCACGCCGCCGCCGGTGTCGCGAAAGCGATAGGCCTGGCCCATGGCTTCCGGGATGACAAGGATGTCGCTGAACAGGATGGCCGCGTCGAAGCCGAAACGGTGCACCGGTTGAAGGGTGACTTCGACGGCGAGATCGGGGTTCTGGACGAGTTCGATGAAGGAGTATTTCTCCTTGAGCTTGCGGTATTCAGGCAGCGCGCGTCCGGCCTGGCGCATGAGCCAGACGGGGGGCCGGTCCACGGGTTGGCAACGGCACGCGTTCACGAATCGCTGGCGGCTGGCCAGCGTTGTCGAGCCGGTGGCTGAGGTTTGAGTTGCGTTCATCGAACTTTGTGTTGCGGCGGCCGTTCGGGTGTCGAGGGGCAGCTCGAGTCGCGGGCCGGTGCGCATTCAAACTGCCCGGTTCCATTCGATTTATCCACCCCTTTTCGGGGCAGGGCGGCGACAAGAAACGGCGAGTTTCCGGCAAAAAATGCGTAAGGGACGCGCTGGGAATTCCTGAAAATGGCGACACCATGAATGGACCCTGTTCCGCGGTGGCGGGAGGGGCGACTAGAGAGATCACCACAGGACCATCAATGAACGGAAAACTCAGCACACTCGCGTTGCATGCGGGGCAGAAGCCGGATCCGACGACCGGATCGCGCGCGGTGCCGATCTATCAAACGACCTCCTACGTGTTCAGGAGCACGGAACACGCGGCGAATCTGTTCGCCCTGAAAGAGTTTGGGAACATCTACACGCGGTTGATGAACCCGACGACGGACGTGCTGGAGCAGCGGGTGGCGGCGATTGAAGGCGGGACGGGCGCGCTGGCGGTGGCTTCGGGCCAGGCGGCGATCACATACGCGTTGCTGGGGATCACGCGGCTGGGCGACGAGATTGTCGCCGGGAACAATCTTTATGGGGGCACCTATCAGCTTTTCAACCACACGTTCCCGAAGCTGGGCAGGAGGGTGAAATTTGTGGAATCGCGGAACCCGGAGGCATTCCGTCAGGCCATCACGCCGGCGACGCGCGCGCTGTATGTGGAGACGATCGGCAATCCGAAACTCGACGTTCCGGACTTCGAGGCGCTGGCAGCGATTGCGCACGAGGCGGGCATTCCGCTGGTGGTGGACAACACGGTCGGTGTGGGGCTCGTTCGTCCGATTGATTACGGCGCGGACATCATCGTTGGTTCCGCGACCAAGTATATTGGCGGCCACGGCACCAGCCTGGGCGGGGTGATCGTGGATTCCGGCCGGTTCCGGTGGAACAACGGCAAGTTCCCGGAGTTCACGGAGCCGGACCCGAGCTATCACGGGATCGTTTACTGGGACGCGCTGAGCAACGTGCCGGGGATGGGGAACGTGGCGTTTATTTTGAAGATCCGGGTGACATGGCTGCGCGACACGGGTGCCGCGCTGAGCCCGTTCAACGCGCATGAACTGCTGCTCGGGATCGAGACGCTGCCCTTGCGCCAGCAGCGGCATTCGGCGAATGCGCTCGAGATCGCGCGATGGCTCGAAGCCCATCCGCTCGTCACCTGGGTGACGTATCCCGGTCTGCCTTCTGATCCCGGCCATGCGGTCGCCGCCAAATACCTCAAGAACGGGTTCGGCGGCCTCATCGGCTTTGGCATCAAAGGCGGGCTCAAAGCCGGGGAGAAGTTCATCAACTCGGTCAAACTCCTGTCACACCTCGCCAACATAGGCGATGCCAAGAGCCTGGTCATCCATCCGGCGTCCACCACGCACCAGCAGTTGACGGAAGCGGAGCAGAAGGAAACGGGGGTGACGCCCGATTACATTCGCCTCTCGATCGGGCTTGAGGACGTTGAGGACATCAAGGCGGACATCGATCAGGCGCTGGCGGCGTCGCAGGGGTAGGTTTCCCTGGATCGGAACGGATGCCTGCATCGGAGGACATGAATCGGGACGCGTTCGCGAGCAGCGACAGCGTGCGAACGAATGGGCCGTTGCGTCACGCGCAGTACGTCACGCTGGACGAGCCGCTCGAGCTGGAGCTGGGCGGCGTTCTGCCCCGGGTGACGGTGGCGTACGAGACCTATGGGACCCTCGCGGATGCGCGGGACAACGTTGTTCTGATCTGCCACGCGATCAGCGGCGATTCGCATGTGGCGCGGCACGATGCGAACGACGAGCCCGGGTGGTGGGATATCATGGTGGGCCCGGGCAAACCGGTGGACACGAACCGGTATTATGTGATCTGCCCGAACATTCTGGGCGGTTGCCGCGGCACGACCGGGCCGGGCAGCATCAATCCCGAAACCGGCATGCCTTACGGGAGCGATTTCCCGACCATCACGATCCGCGACATGGTAGAAGTGCAGCGCCGGCTCCTCGATCATCTGGGCATTGAACGGCTCCTTGCGGTTGTCGGCGGTTCCATTGGCGGCCATCAGGCGTTGTCGTGGAACGTGCACTACCCCGAACGCGTTCAGGGGACGGTTCTGCTGGCGACGTCGCCGAGGTTGAACAGCCAGGCGCTGGCGTTTGACGTGGTGGGGCGCAACGCCATTCTGCGCGATCCGCATTTCCACGGCGGCCAGTATTATGACAAGCCGGAGGGACCGATCGTGGGCCTCGCGTTGGCACGGATGATCGGACACATCACGTATCTGTCGCGGGAGGCGATGACCCGGAAGTTCGAGGCCGATCGCCTGAAGCCGAGGGAGGTGGCCACCGAGTTCGAAAAGACGTTCTCGGTCGGGTCGTATCTCGGATATCAGGCCATGCGGTTTGTCGAGCGGTTCGACGCGAACAGTTACGTGACGCTGTCGCTGGCGATGGATTTGTTTGACCTGGGCGCGACGCCGGAGCAACTGGCCGCCACGCTGGCGCGGACGCGTTCCCGCTGGCTGGTCCTGAGTTTTTCGAGTGACTGGCTGTTTCCGCCGGAACAATCGCGCGACATTGTGGACGCCCTGGTTGCGAATGCTGCTCCGGTCAGCTACTGCAACGTCCAGAGCACGTGCGGCCATGACGCGTTTCTCCTGCCGGACGACCTCGAGATATACGGCGAGATGACGCGCGCGTTCCTGAGGAACCTCGAGTCGGCGGGAAAAGGAGAGCAACCGACCGGTTCGTCCGGCGCCGAGGCGCTTCCTCCCGAGCGACGTCTGGTTTACGACAGGATCGCGGAACTGATTCCGCCGAGCGCGAGCGTGCTCGATCTGGGCTGCGGCACGGGCCGGCTCCTTGCGCGGCTCAAGCAAAACGGCTCACGCCGGCTCGTCGGAATTGAACTGGACGAGGAGAAGGTCCTGGGCGCGGTGCGGCGCGACCTGGACGTGATTCACGCCGATCTCAACAAGGGATTGGGCCCGTTCAGAGACCGCGAGTTTGATTGCGTGGTTTTGTCGCAGACGCTCCAGGCTGTGGAGAACGTGCAGGGAGTGATTGCGGACATGCTTCGCGTCGGCCGCACCTGCATCGTGAGTTTTCCGAATCTGGCGTATCACCCCCTTCGAAGGAAGCTCGCGGAGGAAGGGCGTGCGCCCCGCGCGTACGGCTGGCTGAGGGACAGATGGTACGACACGCGGGACATCCGCTTCTTTTCGATCGCCGATTTCGAGGATTTCTGCCGCGACAAGGGGGTGCGAATTGATCGCCGGATCGCGTTGAACACGGAGCGGGGCGTCGAAGTGACCGACGATCCGAACCTCAAGGCCGACCTCGCGATTTTTGTGATCAGCTCGCCTGTGCCCGGCCGGGAAGGCTGATCCGGGCCGACTTCGCTCGCCATTGGTCAGGACCAGAATTCCTACAGTTGTCGATGTTGTTGACTGATGATGTATCCTGTTGTCCGTCAGTCAGTTGTGATGCAGTTCGTCGACTTTTATTCTGCGCCGTTTACAACTCGCGCAACGGGCGGGATGCGGCTATGTTCAGCCATGAACTGCGGACCCCGGGTTCGAGAAACGAGGGCCGGTGTTGGGCGCGGTTCGTAAAATCAGTGCAGTAATCTGACAACATCTTTTGCTTCGTAATCCCGGTTACCGGGCTTCCGACTGTTCACTGAGTTCTGAGACGGCTTTTTTATGAGTTCAACAAATGGCAGGACGAAAACGTTGTTACGGCGGCGGCGCTCCCATGCGCTGAAGCCGGTGGAAATACGCGGGATGCGGCTTGAGGATCTCTCGGCCGTGTTCGCGCTGGGACAGAGGCTTTTCACCGCGGAGGATCTCCCGACGTTGTATCGGTCATGGGACGATGACGAGGTGATGCAGCTTTTCTCGTCGGACGAGGAGACGTGCCTGGTGGCGGAGCGGGACGGGCGGATTGTTGGATTTGCGCTGGGTTGCGTGATGGAGAAGCGGCGCAGCGCGTGGCGCTATGGCTGGCTGGAGTGGCTCGGTGTGGATCCCGCGTTCAAGCGGCATGGCGTGGCAACACGTCTGGTGAACCATCTGACCGCGCGGTTCATCGAGGCGGATGCGCGCATCATGCTCGTGGACACCGACGAGGACAACCTGGACGCCATCGCGTTCTTCCGGAAAAACGGGTTCGGGCAGGAATTGCGCCACGTGTACCTGTCGCGCAACCTGGACGATCATCCCAAGGCGATCGAGCGAAGGAAGGTGTCACGGAACGGCGACTAGCTGGAAACGTCATTCCTTCAACGCATCGCTGAATCCGAAAGCATCGAGGAACTCGCCGGAGCCGGCGCGAATGCAGATGCGCCGGCGCGAAAACGGATCGACGTAGCTGAGTTCGATGGCGCGCAGTCCCAGTCCGCGCGGATCCGCGCGCCCGTACAGCTCGTCCCCGACAATCGGCAGTCCGTTCGCTGCGAGGTGGACGCGGATCTGATGCGTGCGTCCGGTGAAGGGGCGGGCTTCGAGCAGGCATGTTCCGGGTCCTTTCCGCAGCAATCGGAAGGTGGTCTCGGCCGGTTTGCCATGGCGCGGATCGATCTTCATCAGGCCGTGTCGTTTCGGGTCCGGGCCCAGTTTCGATCGGCAGGTCCATTCGTTCGATTCTGGAGCGCCTTCGACCACGGCCAGGTAGAGTTTGTTCATCCGGCGGTTTTCGAACAGTTGGCTGTAGGCGCGCACGGCGCCGGGGCTTTTCGCGAGCAACAGGACACCGGTGGTTTCGGCGTCGAGCCGGTGAACGAAGCGCAGGTATTTGAGGTTGCGCGAGCGCGCCCAGAAATCGCGGGCGGCGATGGAAGAGGTCAGGGCCGCCTGGAGGTTGCGAGTGGTCTTCTGCCACGAGAAGGGAACCAGCATCCAGCCGGGCGGCTTGTCGATGGCGATCACCGAGCGATCCTCGTACAGGATCGGGATGATCTCGCCCGTGGGCAGTTCGATGTGGGAGGGCGCGGGCACTGTTTATGGGCCGGCGTTCACGATCTCGGACGGATCGTCGAAAACACGCCACAGGGCGGCGGGCAGACCGCGGAACAGCGCGCGATACCGTTCCGCGTCGGCGGATTCGCCGGTCACGTTGCGAATCAGGATGCGTTTGACCTGCTTCGGATGCTTCTTCGCCAGCGCGGCGAACGCTTCCGGGTCGCGTTCGCCTGAATCGCCCACGAGAACGAACTCCCTGTCCGGGAATTGCTCAATCAGCCGTTCGACTTCCGCTGTCTTGTACTTCTGCGGGTTCTGAAACAGGTTGAAGAAATCGTCGTCCTTGAATCGAAAGTTCTTCAGGACAAACACGCCCGGCGGGAAGTTGTTGGTTTCGACGAAGGCAGCCAGGGGCCGATAGAGTTGCCATGGGCTGGCGGAGAGGTAGAAGAACTGCGGCTGCGCCTTCTCCGACCAGGCGCGATAGACGGCCGCCATGCCGTCCACGGGCCGGAAGGGGGCAAGGAATGTGTTGCGCAACAGGGCGCGGCGATTGCGCACCTCCGTGACCTTGATCGTGTCGTCGATGTCGGACACGACGATCCAGCCGGAGCGATTGAAAACGGAAATCACGCCGTTGAATTCGCGGGTGTCGCGTTCGGGGAGGACAGCGTGGAACCGAAGTTGTCCGAGCGCATTGGTTTCGCTTCGCAGCAGGCGCTCGAAATCCCTGGTGGAGAACCGGAATGTTCCCTTGAAATGGCCGTTGGGCTGGGATCGATCGAGGTGCAGCCGATGTTCGCCGAGTTGAACGATGATGCGTTTGCCGCGTTCGTTATCGACCAGGAACAACCGCGCGCGCTCGGCGAAGAGGGCGGATTCGGTCTCGGAGAGTTCGACGTCGGCGAGATCGAGTGTCCGCCGAAGCAGGGCGATGCCGAGCCGTCCTTGTTCGGGTTCGAAGATGCAGCCGGTGATTTCGATCTGCCAGCCTTTGTTGTTGGCGAGCTCGGAGGCCACCGCGGGGAAGAACAGGATTTCCTCGTCCGAAGACACATCGGAAATCTGGGCCGAAGCCGCCGGCAGGGCGAAGGCCAGGGCGCAGAGGATCGCGACAGGCGGGACGCGGATTTGCATGGGCGCAAGTTATGGCCCGGATGGCGGGCGAAACAAGGTGTTTTGTGCGACCTTCGCCGTTGACGCGTTTGCAGCAGAATCCCAGGATTGACCGTCCCGAGAACCCGAAACCGTTCACAATGTGAAGCCTCAACTTTTCATCTGTGCGGTGGGATCGAACCTGTGTCTCTCCATGTGTTTGGGCTTTGGCGGTGAGTGCATTCGTTTGAAGTGCGAGACCATCCTGTGCAGTTGCATTGCATGACGAATGAGTTTGTTGTGAATTGTGTGGTGTCCTTTCGGAAGAGCCTTGCTGCTGAATCACTGGGGTGAATTGGGAACGGGCAGCAAATCCCGGGACGCGTGAGAATACCCTTATGCCGCTCCTACGGAGCTCAGGTTCCTGCTCCTGCGAGGCCCGGGTTCGCGCTCCTATGGAGCGCGGTTTGTTGTCTCCGGCGCTATTTCGGCGTGCGCCTGCTGGATTTCAGAGATGAGCTGATTGCGCAATGCCAGCAGCCGGCGCGCGGCGATGGGGGCGCGCAGGAGGACGAGGGTGTTGCGCACGCCTTCGGCGAGGCGGCGCAGTTCGCGCAGATAGTAGTGCGCCAGCAGACCGGCGGGCGGAAGCGACAGCGCATACCACAGGCTCACCGGCCAGCCGAAAAGGCTGTGCACGATGGCGACAAAAACGGCATACCAGAATGTGAAGGCGGTAATTCCGACGAGAATGGCCGTAGTCGCCGCCTGCGCCTTGCGCCTGCCGGGTTCGGCGAATTTCTCCTTTGCCCATGCGATCAGCATGTAGGGCAGGAGGCGATGCGCCCAGCCGTAGAGCGCGACCGGCGCTCCCAGCAACGCCAGCAGCGCTGACCCGATCGAGCGGGCCACGAGATCGCGGCGGCCCGGTGCGCGGGCGAGCCACTCGTCCGACAGTTGAAGCCGGGCGAGCCGGCGTTCGTAGAAGTCGAGTCTCGCCGCGAATGCCGCCGCGCGTTCCGGTTGGGTGCGATACACGTGGTCCACTGCGGCGGAGATCTGCCGGGTGATCAGGAGTTCCTCCATCGCGGGCGACACCGCTTCCCGAGGGATGCGGTTTGCAATGACCAGGCGGTCGAAGTACAGCCGCTTTACGCCTTCCACCACGCGCGTCTGTTCCAATTCGGGAATGTGGAGGATGAGAGACTGGATGCGTTTCTCGATTTCGGCAGTGAGCCTCTGGATGCATTCCTTGCGGCGGTCCTCGTAGCCCTCGAGGAAGTCCCCCGCGCGGATGGGCTCGCCGAAGCTCGCCAGCACGTCGCTGCGATAGCGTTCCTTGGCCGAATACGTGAGCCCGACCGGCACGATCTGCAATCCGAGCTTTCCGCCGTGCCGCTGCTCAATTTCGAGCGCCATGCGCGCCGCGCCGGTCTTGACCTCCTTCAGGCGGGAGTCGTCGTAGGTGATGCCTTCGGGAAAGATGCCGATGGCTTCGCCGCGCTCGAGCACGCGAAAGCAGGCTTCGAACGTGTCGGCAACGGTGCGCATCGCGCGGGCGTTGTCGCGGACGCGGTTGATGGGGATCACGCCGCAGCGGGAAAGGATCCAGCGCAGCGGCGGGATCCGGAACAACTGGACGGTGGCGACGAAGTTGACCTTGCGGGGAACAGACGCGCCGATGACGAAGGAATCGGTGAGCGAGCCTGGATGATTCGAGGTGAACAGGACAGGACCGGCATGTGGAACACGGTCGGCGTTGAACCGGTCGATGCGGCGGAAATAGAAGCCGAGCGCCAGCCCGACGAGCCAGCGCATGAACCAGTAGAGTCCAGTGAAACGCGCGTTCACGGTCAACGTGTCGCGAGCGCCCCGAAACGTTCGCAACAGGCGGCGCAGATGTCGAAGGCGGCCCGCGGCCGGCCCAGAGCCCGCGTTGCCTTCGCCATGTCGGCGAGCTTCTTCGACCCGAGCAATGGTTGGATCCTGTAAGGCAGGTCTTCGACGCGATTCACCCTGGCAGCGGCGCCGCGTTCGAGGAGGAAATCGCTGTTGGCCGCTTCCTGCCCGGGAATCGGGCTCAGGATGAACAAGGGTTTGCCCATGGCAAGGGCCGCAGGTTAAACCGCCCGGTTTCGAGATCACCAGGTCGGCAATGCTCATGAGTTCATGCATGTTCGAGACGAAGCCGAGGACGTGGGTCGGATGCTTGCGGTCCTGCGTTGCGAGCTCGCGTCGAAGGTCCTCGTTGCGGCCGGCGACCACCACGGTCTGGAATGGTTTGGTCACTTTGTCGAGCGCCGCGACGATTTCCTGGACCGGTCCCATGCCGAAGCCGCCGCTCAGGACCAGCAGGGTGGGGAGGTCGTCGCGCAGTCCCATGGCTTTGCGCACCCGCGCGGGGGCCGGTGGCGAGGAGAAGCGCGTGGAAACGGGAATGCCGGTGGCGAGGACCGATTCAGCAGGGGCGCCGCGAGCGACCAGGCGAACCCCGGTCTCTTCCGCGGCGACGCAATAGAGGTCCACACAAGGATCCATCCAGAGGGCGTGCGCTTCGAAGTCGGTGACGACACTGACGACGGCGGGTTGCGGGGATTTTGCGTCGCGTCGCAGGCGTCCGAGTATTTCGAGGGGCATGTAGTGGGTGCAGAGGACGATGTCGGGAGAGAACTTCCGGAGGTAGCGCTTGAAGCGCAGGCGCGAGCTGCCGGGGATCGCGCGTTTCAGGCGATTCAGCAAGCGCGCTGTTTTCAAGTTATCGGTGGTTTTGAAGAGCAATCCCCAGAGTTCCGGCGCGTGTTCCACCAGTTGAACATAGCCGTTGGAATGCATCTTCCGGTGGAGTGGCGAGAAGAACGTGAGCACATCGAGCCGTTCGATCACGTCGTTGGGGCGGGAAACCTGCCAGGCCTCGTGGAGTGCGGCGGCGGCCGCCAGATGCCCTCCGCCGGCGGTGACAGTGGCAATCAAAACCCTCATGGGCGGGAACCTTGCCGAAGGGGCGTGTGTTTGAGAAGCAAAAAGCCTTGTAGTGGAGGATGACGGGCGTGGGCCATCTATCCTGCTCCCTGACAGCGCGTTGCGCCAGGACGGCAGGGGACGCTCCATTCGCGAAGCCACGCGTGTCGCTCTCATTCAGGCCCAAAAATGAATGGCAGGAAGATGGAGCCGGACTCTGTGCAGCCCGAGTATGTCGAGGAAGAAAGTTCACTTTGATGACGGCTGTTGCGAGCCGCAATGGGAAGGAGGGCCTCGACCATTTCAGTTCCTGCAGCAGATGTTGAATTGGATGCAATGAGCCGGGAACTGGAGCCAGCTGTCGGATTTGAACCGACGACCGACGGTTTACAAAACCGTTGCTCTACCGCTGAGCTAAGCTGGCCCGGGGACTGACGCGGAAAGCCCGCGACAGGCGTCCGAATACAGAACGCGGTTCTGTTGGTTTCGTCAAGCCGGCGTCAACGACTTTGCTACTTGCCGGCTTCGATGTTTCTCGTTACGGTATGGAGCAATTCAGTCAGACGCCCTTATGAAAGCTCGAGGCTCACGTCCGGGTCGGGTGAGATGTGCCTTCACTCTGGTCGAACTCCTTGTGGTCATCGCAGTGATAGCGATTCTCGCGGCGATGCTGCTTCCCGCATTAAGCAAGGCGAAGGATAAAGCGCAGAGCGCCACGGACCTGGGCAATATGAAGCAGGTGGTCCTGGCGGCATTGCTGTACGCCACGGACAATCAGGATTATTTTCCGCACCCGACGTGGGGCACGATTCCGGACGGGCCTAACGGGTGGTTGTATGCGACGCGGATAAACGGGGTGGCCATTCCGAATGCGGAAGGCGTAAGCACCCCGCCGATTGCTTATACCAACCAGAACGCCTGGTTTCTGGCGGGGCAATTGGGGCCGATTTTGAAAACGACGCAGGCGACCTTTTGTCCGAAGGACGTGACCGAGTCGTCGGGGTTGAGGAGCACGCAATGGCGCGCGCGAAGGTGCAAACTCTCCAGCTATACGTTCACCAGCGAGATTATTGAGGGTGGCCGCCTTGCCAGACCGTACAAGACGACTCATCGGCTCATGAAGGCGACGCGGATTCTTGTCTGGGAAACGAACGAGATGGAACCGTTTTATTTCAATGACGCCAGCAATTACCCGGATGAGGGGCTGTCGCAACGGCACGCGGGCGGCAACCCCATGAATGTCAATGTGAACGTGAACGGCGGCGCCATTATCGGCGAAGCGGGAGGCAGTGCGCGGTTCATGAAGTATGCGCGGTTCCGGCAGCTGGCCGGCATTGCCTTCCCGGGGCAGCCCAATATTGCGCGAGGACCCAACAATGATCTTCGATTTACCAACGCGCCTCGTTAAGCCAATGATGCGGCTTGTTTGTCTGGTCGGGATGTCGTTGCTCCTGGTTGCGGGCGGTTGCTCGCGCGAGGACTCCGTGGACGCGGGCGCGGTTGCTTCACCCGAGAACGCCACGGCGGCCCCTGCCGTCCAGACGCCGGAGGCGGCAAATCTGGATCTGGTGCAACAGGCGTTGGAACAGAAGAATTTTGTTCAAGCAGCGAATCTTCTCAGTGAAACCCAGCCGGCTGTGCAGCGGCTCAGCGATGACGAGCGCGCCAAGTACCGGCAGCAGGTGATGACCACGACGCAGGAGCTCCTGCAGAGGCTGGATGATCCTCAGGCCAAGGCGGCCTACGAACGGATGGCGCGAGCGATTACGGGGCGCTGAGCGTGCCGCAAAGCAGTGCCCAGGGCCGTGGTCGCAGTGAGGCGAGCATGCTCCTCAGCGGCACGCGATCCGGATGCGCAGCACTGTGCTACTTCTTGAGCCTGTAAAACTTCCCCTGCGAGTCCATGGGATCGATCACAAACGTCTCCTCCCCGATGGTGATCGGCGGGGCAAGGACGTTCGACCACGGACTGTTGTTCGAAAGCGTCGTGTTGTACTGCAACTGAAAGTCGGTCAGAGCCGAAGGCCATGAAACCTGCATTTGGCCGGGCGAGTAAAGTCGGATGGACAGTAATGGCAACGGCAGAACCGTCGTGGTCACAACGGCGCTGTTGTCCGACAGGGTGGGATCGCCGTACGCGCTGCCGACCGCGGTGGTGTTCACGATCGTGCCTTTTTCCTGAGGTGTCACGACGAGCGTGATGGTCGCCGTTCCGGCGGCGTCCAGGGTTCCCAATGCGCCGAGCACCGGGTTGCCATTGGTGTTCAACGTGCCCAGGGTGGTCGAAGCGGAAACCAGGGTTGCCGAAGCCGGCAACAGGTTGGTCACGGCGGCATTCAAGGCGTTGTGCGGGCCGGCGTTGGTGATGCTGATGGTGTAAACGAGGTTGCTGCCCACAAACACCGGATCCGGCGCCGCGGTCACGCTCAGCTTGAGATCGCTTACAAAGTCCACAGTGAACGGGCCGGCGCTGACGGCAGTGCCGGCCGGGCCGGTGACGCTGATCGGGCCCGTGAGCGCGTTCGTCGGCACGATCGCATCAATCCGGTTGTCGTTGACGACTGTGAACGACGCATTCGCCCCGTTGAACTGAACGGCGGTGACGCCGAAGAAGTTCGTGCCGAGGATGCTGACGGAGCTGCCCGGGAACCCGTGCGTGGGATTGAAGCTGGTGATCACCGGAAGCGCGTAGAAGACCAGGTTCGTATTCACCGCTGTGCCCGCCGGCGTCACGACACTGATCGGGCCCGTTGTCACCCCTGCGGGCACGGTCGCCTGGATCACGGTGTTCGTAGTGGGGTCCACGAAGTTGGCGGGGAGACCGTTGAAAAGGACGGCTGTGGCTCCAAGGAGGTTCTGGCCCTGGATCGTCACGGTGGTCCCCGGCGGACTGTTGGTCGGTGAAAAGGAAGTGATGCTGGCAGGAAGGAAAAAGTTGGTGACGCTGGAAACCGATCCGTTGGTGGTCTGAAGCGTGATGGGACCGGTGAAAGCGCCTGGAGGCACCGTGACAGTGACCTGGTTGAATGCGGGGCTGCCGACGATGGTCGCGTTGACGCCGTTGAAGCGCACGAAGGCGAGGCCTTCGTTCAGGTTGGCGCCGGTAATGGTCACATTGGTCCCCTGTGCGCCAAATGCGGGGGCAAAGCCGGTCAGCGTCGGAGGGATCCGGAAGTTGGCGGCGGAGAACTGCGCTCCGGCGGGCGTGGCAACGCGGATCGGTCCGGTCGGCGCGCCCTCCGGCACCACCAGTTCCAGCCGGGTGTTGTTCGTCGGCGGGGTGAATGAGGCGTTGATGCCTCCCACGCGAACATTTGTGATGCCGAGGAAATTCTGGCCGGTGACCGTCACCGGTGTGCCGGCGACGCCGTTGGTTGGAGAAAAGCTGCTGATCACCGGGGGCACGTAGAAGTAGAAGCTGCTCGTATAGCTGCCGCCGGAACCGGCAACGCTGACAAACCCGGTCGTCACATCGGGCTGATTGATGGCCAGGATCTGCTGGTCGGACTGAACGAAGAACCAGGCGACTTCGGTATTGTTGACTTTGACCTCGTCGACGCCGGTGAAGTGGGCGCCTTTGATGAAGAACTGGCTGCCGCCGCCGCCGCTCTGCGGTTCCAGGCTCGCGATGTACGGCCCGGAACCGATCACGGTAAAGGGGGCTGAACTGGTGAACACGCCGAATGCGTTGCTCACGGTGATCAGCCCGTTGGTGGCGCCGGCAGGAATCCGCGCGGACAGTTCGGTGCCTTCAACGTTGCCCGTTGTCTCGTTGGCTCTGACGCTGCCGAACCGCACCGTCGCGTTTGCCAGGTGAACACCCTGGAACGTCACCCATTCCCCGACGGAGCCGATCGTGGGCGAATAATCGGTGACGTAGGGCTCGAGTCCGATGACAATGAACGGCTCCGAGCTGAAGTTGGTGGGCCCTGAACCGCGATAAATGCTGATTTCGCCGGTTGTTGCGCCGGCCGGGACGCGCACGCGGATCAGTTCATCGCTGCTGATCTGAACGATCGGGGCCGTTTTCCGGTTCCAGAACTGAACCACCGGCTGCGGGGATGCCGCGAAGCCGGAGCCGATCACGTCGATCATGTCATTCGTCGTGCCCGCTTTCGGGAAGAAATCCGTGATTATCTGTGCCGGCGCCGGATCCTGGATGATGAACAGACCGGCTGTCAGCAACGCCCGTTTCCAGTTCAACTTCAACATTCGACAGAAATACTTTCGTTGTCTTCCGCGGTGGATTCTGCACCTCGGTGCGGAGTGGTTCCAAGACGCCAGTCTATAGCGAGCGCGGCGGTCAAAAGCAAATCTGTTTCTGAAAGACCCGCGAAAAGGGGACCGTGCCGGAGATGCAACACTCTGCTTTCGACGCTCCACTCAGGGATGAAGCGCCAGGTTTGCTCCGCATCCGAACTCGGATTTCGGGCTTCACTCGGATTTCGGATTTCGGTTTTCGGGTTTCCTTTCGCGGTTCCGGGTTGAAATCGGGACTTTGTTCCCGCAGCCTGCCTGCGCGTGCACAGGTTATTGCCATACAAGGTTGCGACGTTGCTCTACTGCTTCAACGAGCGGGACGAGGTGCTTTTGATCGAGCGCGTGCATGAGCCGAATCGCGGTTTGTGGAGCCCGTGCGGCGGCAAGGTGCGCATGGAAGTGGGCGAGTCTCCCTATGCCGGCGCCTGCCGCGAGGCGGAAGAGGAGTTGTGCCTGAGGCTGACGCCGTCGGACCTGCATCTCACCGGCCTGGTCAGCGAACACGGTTACCAGGGACAGACGCACTGGCTGATGTTCCTGTTCGAGGTGACCCGGCGGTTGTCCTCCCTGCCGCCTCCCTGCAATGAAGGAAGGTTCGGTTTTTTTCCACGGTCGGCGCTGGACTCGCTGAACCTGCCGGCCACGGACCGCGAACGGATCTGGCCGTGGTTCTGGAAGTATCGGGGCGGATTTTTTGCCGCCCACTGCCATTGCCATCCGGACGGGCGCAACGATTGGACGCTGGAGGAGGCGCGAGCATGAGTGAGCCGATCATTGACCTCCAGAGCGATCACTACTTCATGGGCGAGGCGCTGCGGCAGGCGGCGCGGGCTTTCGAGGCCGAGGAGGTTCCCGTGGGCGCGGTGGTGGTCCGCAACGGCCGCATCATCGCGCGTGCGTTCAACCAGGTGGAGATGTTGAAGGACGCGACGGCGCATGCGGAGATGCTGGCGCTGACGCAGGCGGAGGAGGCGATGGGCGACTGGCGACTGACGGACTGCACGCTGTATGTGACGAAAGAGCCCTGCCCGATGTGCGCCGGGGCGATTGTCCATGTTCGAGTCGCGCGCGTGGTGTTCGGCGCCTGGGATGCCAAAGCCGGAGCGGCCGGCAGCGCGATGAATCTGCTGCAGTTCCCGACGCTGAACCACCGGTGCGAGATCACTGGCGGGGTGCGGGAGCCGGAGTGCCGCGCGTTGTTGCAGGATTTTTTTGCCCGGCAGAGGGCCAACCCGAAAAACGAGCGTAACTGACGGAACGCGGTCGCCGTGGAGCGGGCGGTTGGCCCGGGCTCTGCTGAAATCCAGTCGTGGTGGAATCGAAGTATATCGAGCGAGCGAACTACCTTTCGCGCTACACGCCCGGCCATGCCGTGCTGAAGCGCGAGGCGGAGGCGCGCCTGGAGGCCGAATTCACCGACAAATGGCTGCGTTCCGTGAGGGAGGAGCTGCCGCGGTTCATCCCGTTTCTGACCCGGGAATGCGGCATTGAGTTCCGCGGGCGCATCCTCGAGATCGGCGCGGGATCGGCCTGGTTTGGCGCCGAGTTGTCCAAACTTCCAAACGTCGTGGAAGTGGTGATGACCGACCTTTCGCCCCGGCTGTTGAAGGAGCATGCGCCGCGGGTGTTCCGGTTGCTCAAGGCCAACACGGCCAAGATCACCCGCACGCCTGGCGATTTTCACCGGCTGGATTTTCCGGCAAACCACTTTGATTTCGTCGTCTGCTCCGGGGTTCTGCATCAGGCGGCGAACATTCTCCAGCCGCTGCGCGAGGCCAAACGAGTGCTCAAACCCGGCGGCCACTTCGTGGCCATCCGGGAGCCGGTCTCGCCGCTGGTTTCCCGGCCGCGCCGGGCACAGCCCTCCTACACCCTGGCGGATTACCGCGAGTTCTTTTTGCACGCGGGATTCCCTGTTGAGATCAAGAGCGTGAATCTCGCGCGCGGCGTGCGTTACCTGGTCAACAAGCTCGCAACGGCCTGACTCACGCCCGATACGCCTTTGTCGCGCGCAAGCCGGCGGTTGCCGGGCGGCTCCAGGCGAGCGTGAAACGCGCCTAGCCGGCCGTCCGGTTCCGCCGACGGTACACCTGGCGGAAGACCTGGTTGTAGAGCCGGTTCAACAGGTATCGCGGTTTCAACTCGTGACGATAACGGTCGAAGGATTCTGCCGGCGCGTCGGGATCGAGACCCGCCTTCCGGCACAGGCGCGGGAAGACTTCCTTGATTCCGTACTCATACAGCTCCAGGTCCAGTTGATTGCGTTCACGCGCCAGCCGGATCAGGCGGTCGTCGGCAAGGATCGCATCTCGGATCCGGTAATCGCGGGCGACGACCTTTCGCCGGTAGTTCAGATTCAGCCGGTACGGGCTGAGACGCCGAAGCACGTGAAGCGACAGGTCGAATTTCTCGGTCAGCCCGACGAATCCGCACTGGGCGAGGAACCGTTTCGCCTTCTCGAGGTCCCGGCTACCCGCCATCAGCTTGACCGCGAGGTTCTCCATGGTGCCGATCTTCATGAGTGATTCCTCGAAGGACAGCCGGTTGTTCCCGCGAAGGACGCTGTCCTGGTAATGCGAGATGACCCGGGAAACGGGTTCCCGGAGAAAGGTCATGTAGAACGGGTCGGGCGCCTCGAGGCCAGGCGGATCCACAAGGTTGTGGCCGGCGATGCTGCGCAGGCGCGGGAAGAAGCGCATGACAAAGGCAAGATCACTCTTTGAAAACACGGGCTTGCGCGTGTGATTGGTGTGGCAATGCGCCGCGCCGAAGCTGTTTTCGAGAATGAATCGAAAGGAGCTGCCGCCAGTCTTGGGTATGTGCAGAAAAACAAACACGTTCGCTGTATCGGTGGCGAACATGGCGGAAAACATCGCGGATTCGCAACCGGATTTTGCGCTTCTCAAACGGGTGTTGACTTCCCGGCGCTGTTCACAAGCATAGTGTGTCGACTCGACGCCCCCTCCGCGCGCTGTGCTGAAGCGGGATGGCGATGACGCGCCTGAAGTTGGCGGTATGCTGACACCGGAAAGCTCGAAGAAGGCGGCCATGCTTGTGCTGGGCGCGGCGCTCCTTGCCGTTCTGATCCTCTCGTTTGTTCCTGTCGATCGAATGAAGGCGATCGCGGCCGAGGGCGGTCCCATCGAAAACCTGTCGCTCGTTGTGCTGGCGTTTGGCACTGTCGCGGCAGGGCTGCGTCTCTGGCGCGCGCGGACCCGGCTGTGGGCGGCGGTCACCGTCATGCTGTTCTGGATGTTTCTCCGGGAACTGGACTACCAGAAGCTGTTCACGCCTCGTTCCATCGAGTCGATCGGTTTTTATTCGAATCCCCAGGTGCCGCTGCAATGGAAGCTGGCTGCCATAGCGGCGCTCCTGCCGTTCGGCATCGCCGCGTTGCATCTGTTGCTGACGACCGCCCGGCATCTGCGATCCAGACCGGGCGTGCTATGGACATGGCGGTATCCCATCGGTGCGGCGGTGATCCTGATGATTGTCGCCACAACCGCGGAAAAGGTGCTTTCCCCGCGCTTTCTCTTCGTTGAGGAAACCGGCGAGCTGGCGTTTGCGGCGCTGGTCGTTGTTCTGGTGTTGCAGGCGGTTTCCGGCTCCGGCAGGACGGCGACCGATCCTTCGCCGCCGACATCGCCGGCATCGAAGACCTCGTCCCCGCCGAACACCTTGAAGGTCAACGAGTCTCGATGACTCCCTGGGGAGCATTCGAAACGTGCCGGCAACGGGTTACTCGGCCACTGCCCGCTCGCGTCCTGTGCGTTTCGCGTGGATGCCTTCGGCGAACTCCTCGATCGTCTTTCGGTTGAACGCCGGCAGATCGTCCGGTTTGCGGCTGGTCACGATGCCGTTGTCCACCACCACTTCCTCGTCCACCCACGTGGCGCCGGCATTTTGGAGATCCGTTCTCAGCGACGGGTACGAGGTCATGCGCCGGCCCCGGGCGGCGCCCGCGTCGATCAGCGGCCACGGCCCGTGGCAGATGGCGGCGATGGGTTTACCCGATTCCGCGAAGGCGCGGATGAAATCGATGGCCTTTGGTTCCAGGCGCAGTTTGTCCGGATTCATGACGCCGCCGGGCAGCAACAGCGCGTCGTAGTTGCGGGCGTTGGCTTCCGAGAGCGGGACGTCCACCTTGAATTCGTCGCCCCAGTTCATCTCCTTCCAGCCGCGCACCTTGCCTTGCGCTGGTGAGACGATCGAGGTTTGCGCGCCGGCTTGTTCGAGCGCTCTCCTGGGTTCGGTGAGTTCGACTTGCTCGAAGCCGTTTGTTACGAGGATGGCCACGCGTTTTCCATTCAGTTCCTGGTTCATAATCTCCTTTGTGGAATGTTTGCGTACTGTGGGCACTGGTCCGCGGTTCGAGCCACTGGGGGAATGGCCCCAATGTCCGCGCCGCTTGTCCGGGCGCGCGCGGGTCGAAATCGGTTCAACCCTCGACGGCCACTCGGCTTCCTGATAACTAAGCGCCATGCAGGATCTGATTGCCAAAGCCAACACACTGCTGGAAGCGCTGCCCTACATTCAGCGTTTCAGCGGTGCCACGTTCGTCGTGAAATACGGCGGGTCGTTCATGGATTCGCCCGACCCCGCGGTGCGGAACGGCGTGGCGCGCGATGTGGTTTTTCTTGAGGCGGTCGAGATCAACCCGGTGGTGGTGCATGGCGGCGGCAAGGCGATCACGCGCGCCATGGAGAAGGCGGGTTTGAAGCCGGCGTTCGTCCAGGGACACCGCGTCACGGACGAGGCGACGGTGCGGATTGTGGACGAGGTGCTGTCGCGCGAGATCAATCCCGAAGTTGTGGCAGCCATACGCTCGTTTGGCGGGGCTGCAAAAGGGTTTGCGGGGCCGGACATCTTCCGTTGCCGGAAGCTCTGGCTGGAAGACAAGGAACGCCCGGGGGAAAAGCTGGATCCCGGTTACGTGGGGGAAGTGACAGAAGTGAACACGGCGCCGCTGCTGGAATGCATTGAGCAAGGGGTGACGCCGGTGATCAGCCCGACGGCGCGAGGCGAGGACGGGCACGTTTACAATTGCAATGCCGATGTGGCGGCGGCACAGGTGGCGATTGCGCTCAAAGCGAAGCGGCTGGTCTTCATGAGCGACGTCCCGGGCCTGCTGCGCGATCCGAAGGATCCCGATTCCGTTATTTCGCATTTGAAAACGGGGGAGGTGGACGAGTTGAAACGCCAGGGCGTGGTGGACAAGGGCATGATCCCGAAGGTGGACAGCGCCGTCGCGGCCATCCGGGCGGGGGTGGAAAAGGTGTCGTTCGTCGATGGGCGTGTGCCGCACGCCGTGTTGCTCGAAATCTTCACGGACGCAGGCGTCGGCACCGAGGTGGTGCGTTGAACATCCATTGCGAATTACGATTCACGATTGACGCGGGCGTTCTGTGGTCTGTGGCGAGGGGGTGGCGGTTGGTTTCACCGCATCCTTGCCGAACTGCCGGTGGTTTCTTCTCTGCCATCTCCTTTGTGGAAACTTCGTCGCAAACTCTGTCGGTCTTGAGGTGACGGCGCCCTTGACCGACGAAGTTTTCGACAAAGTTGAAACTCAGCGCTCCGCGCTCAGTAGAAGTATCCCAGCTCGCGGAGGCTGACGTAATCCTTCGGGCGCTGGTCCGTGGCGCGGCCCAGGATGATGTGATCGAGCACGTCGATCTTGAGCAGTTGCCCGGCGCGAATGAGGTCGCGCGTGACCTTGATGTCTGCTTCGGAAGGGGTGGGATCGCCGCTCGGGTGGTTGTGGGCGAGCACCAGTGCGGCGGCGTTGGCGGCAATGGCGTGCCGGAAGACCTCGCGCGGATGCACAAGGATGGTGTCGAGCGTGCCTTGCGAGATTTTCTCGACGCGAATGAGCCGGCGCCGGGTGTTGAGCAGGACGACCTGGAAACTCTCCACTTCGTATGCGCGGTTTTCCTCGCGCAACAGGTCGGCAATGCGTTCCGGGGTGTCGAGGGTGGGGGACTCGCTGTGGATTTCGAGCGCCATGCGCCGCGCGAGGGTGAACGCGCTCTTGAGAGCGATTGCCTTGTCGCGGCCGACAGCCTTGACCTGCCGCAGGTCATCAATGCTGGCGCGCGAGAGCTTGTCGAGCGTTTCAAATCTGGCGAGGAGCTGTTCGGCCACCTGGACGGCGGAAAGGCCGCGCATGCCGGTGCGGAGGAGGATGGCGATCAGCTCGGAGTTTCGGAGTGCATCGGCGCCAAACTGGGCAAGACGCTCGCGCGGACGCTCGGTCAACGGCAGGTCCTTGATCCTCAGAACCTCGCTCATGGGTGCGAACTGTAACGAATCCCGTTAGGAACGCACGCAGAAAATTCGGAGGACGCCGAAGGCGAAACATTGTTTCCCTGAGGGAGGAGCGAAGGGCCGACGTTGTGCCGCAAGAGAATGCTCCCCTCCTGCTGCGGGGAGAAAACGTTGAGAACAGGCGCCTTACACCACCTGAAGGTCGCGAATCCGGAAAGGCTCGAACTCGTGGTGGAAGTGGGGCGGGATGCGGACCTTGAAATGCGCGTGATCGTCGTCGTAGCGCCGCTCGACCACCTGTCCCACGTCGTGCAATCGGGCGATAACATGGGCTTTCTCGTGCGGAATCGCCAGCTCGACAAACTCGCGAACAGGGCGGATCCGGCTTCCCAGTTCGGACAGCAGAGTGGGGACGCCTTCGCCGGTTGCGGCCGACATGGAGACGCTCTGTGGGTAGTGATCGAGCAGACGGTTCAGCCGCTCCCGGCTTCCGTTCAGCAGGTCGGTCTTGTTGAACACCATGACGGTCGGTTTGCCGTCCGCGCCGAGTTCCTTCAGCACGGCTTCCACCGCCTGGATCTGTTCCTCCGCCTGGGGATGGCTCACATCCACGACATGCAGGAGCAGGTCGGCCTGGACGACTTCCTCGAGGGTGGCCTTGAACGCTTCGACAAGGCCGTGCGGCAGTTTGCGGATGAATCCCACCGTGTCGGTCAGAAGCACGTTCTGATTCGTGGGCAGCCGCAACCGGCGGGTTGTTGGATCCAGCGTGGCGAACAACTTGTCTTCCGCGGTCACGCAGGCGCCGGTCAGGCGATTCAACAAAGTGGATTTCCCGGCGTTGGTGTAACCGACGATGGACGCGAGGGGCCACCGATTCCGCTGCCGCGCGGTGCGCTGAATCGTGCGTTGCTTGCGCACGGTCTCCAGATCTTCGGAGATGCGGTCGATCCGTTCCTGCACTTTGCGGCGGTCGGCTTCGAGCTGCGATTCGCCTTCGCCGCCGCGCATGCCGATGCCGCCCTTTTGCCGGGACAAGTGGCCCCAGAACCGGGTCAGGCGCGGCAGCAGGTGCTGCAACTGGGCCAGCTCGATCTGCAGCTTGCCTTCCCGCGTGCGGGCGCGCTGGGCGAAGATGTCCAGAATCAGCGAAGTGCGGTCAAGCACCTTGCAGTTGAACACCTTCTCCAGGTTCCGGCTTTGCGCCGGAGACAACTCGTCGTCGAAGATCACGGTGTCCACCTGGTGTTGCCGGCAATAGCCGGCGAACTCCTCGGCTTTTCCCTTGCCGATGAAGGTGGCAGCGTTGGGGCGATCCAGCTTCTGGACGCCGACGCCGACGACCTGGCCTCCGGCCGTGGCGGCCAGTTCGGAAAGTTCGTCCAGCGATTCGGACGATTCGCGGTGGGTTCGGTTCTTGAGTTCAACACCGACGAGGAAGACCCGTTCGGTTCTTGTGTTCCTTGTCTCGATTAAAGCTTTCAACGGTTACGTTGTGTCTGTCTTCGCGCTCACAATAGCACGTCCCGGGCCGCTGAAAAGGGCGGTTTTGCGCAAATCGGGATGGATTTCCTGCCGTCATTTGCCACACTGGCGGCCACCGATGAACCCGGTATTGAAACTCCTGCTCGAAAGCGGCGGGCTGAGCACGGCGGAAATGGCGCAGGTGCTCAACCTGTCCGAAGCCGAAGTGAACCGCCACCTCGACCAGCTCAGGAAGGACGGTGTCCTTCTGGGATGGCGCCCCGTGCTCAACATTCCCGAAGAGGATGGCGCGGTCCGCGCGGTGATCGAGGTGCGCCTGACCCCGGAGCGGGGCGGCGGCTTCAACCGCCTGGCCGAGCGCATCAGCCGATTCGACGAAGTCGAGTCCTGCTATCTCATGTCCGGCGGCTACGATCTGCTGGTGTTCGTCAGCGGATCCAGTCTGCAAAAGGTCGCCGCTTTTGTTTCGGAAAAGCTGTCCACGCTGGAGGGTGTGCTTTCGACCGCAACGCATTTCCTCCTGCGAACGTACAAGGAGCAGGGTTTTCTCATGGATACCAGGGCCGAGGACAACGAGCGGTTGAAGGTCAGCCCGTGACGGGTTGATCTCCCGTTCCCGCACTCCTGATGGATACCACTCGTTACATTGCGCGGCATGTTGTGGACCTGCCCCGTTCGGGCATTCGCGATTTCTTCGAGATCGTCTCGAAGATGCAGGACGTTATTTCGCTCGGCATTGGCGAGCCGGACTTTGACACGCCCTGGCACATCCGCGAGGCCGCGATCTACGCGCTGGAAAAGGGGAAGACGCATTACACGTCGAACCTTGGCCTGATCGAACTGCGCCGGTCAATTCATCGGTATCTCGAGCGGCACTTCGGCATCAGCTATCGGCCCGAGGACGAAATCCTGGTGACGGTGGGTGTTTCCGAAGCGCTGGATATCGCGTTTCGCGCGCTGGTGAATCCGGGTGACAAGGTGATGTTCCACCAGCCCTGTTATGTCAGTTATCATCCGAGCATCACCTTGACGCATGGGAAGGCGGTGCCGGTGCCGACGTTCGCGAAGGACAACTTCGCCCTGACGGCCGAGGCGCTGGAGAAGGCGTGGGAACCCGGCTGCAAACTGCTGGTGCTGAACCTGCCCTGCAACCCGACCGGCGGCACGTGCACGCGCGCGCAACTCGAGGCGATCGCGAAGTTCGCCATCGAAAAGGATCTGCTGGTGCTGAGCGATGAGATCTACGCGGAACTGACGTTTGATGGCGAGCATGTGAGCATCGCCAGCCTGCCGGGGATGAAGGATCGGACGATTTTTCTGCACGGGTTTTCGAAGGCGTTTGCGATGACGGGCTGGCGCATCGGGTATGCGTGCGGGCCGGCGGCGCTGGTGGAGGCGATGATGAAGGTGCATCAGTATTCGATGATGTGCGCCTCGATCATCAGCCAGGAAGCGGCGATTGAAGCGCTGGAGCGCGGGAGCGACGGGATGAAAGCCATGCGCGATCAATACCATCGCCGGCGCGATTTCATCGTGCGGCGCCTGAACGAGATCGGATTGAAGTGCCACGTGCCGCGCGGTTCCTTCTACGCTTTCCCCTCGGTGGAGGTGACGGGCATGAACGAAAAGGACTTCGCTGTGGGCCTGCTGAAGGCGGAGCGGGTGGCGATGGTGCCGGGCTCGGCGTTTGGCGCGAACGGCGCGGGCTTCTGCCGCGCCTGCTTTGCGACGAGTTACGAGCACTTGATCGAAGCCGCGAACCGCATCGAGCGGTACGTATCAAAACTGAAGGCTTGAGGAGAGACCTCGCCCCCCCAGCGTCCGGGACAATTTTTGTCGCATATGCGCGCAGAATTGTCCCGCGCTCAGAGAGGCGGGGTTTGGTAAGCATCAGCCCATAAGGGGTTTGGCAATTCTGGCAGGACAATTCTCGTCGCATATGCGCGCGGAATTGTCCCGTGGCGGGTTGGATGTTCAATTCCAGCGGGCCTGCGATGCGTCCGGCTACGTCTGCTTGCTTTTCAGCAATGCTTCCAGCCTTCGTGCTGTCTCAGCGGGCGGTTCACCGGCCGGCACGTCGATCCACCGCAGGTCCAGTTGGCGGCGGAACCAGGTCATCTGGCGTTTGGCGAATTGCCGCGTGCGGATTTTCACCAGCTCGATGGTTTCCTCCAGTGAACGTTGGCCGCGCAGGTGCTCCACGACCTGGCGGTAGCCCAGCGCCTGCATCGCTGTGCGATTTGTCTCGAGCCCGCGTTTCAGCAGCGTGCGCGTCTCCTCGACAAGGCCGTTGCGGAACATTGCGTCCACGCGGACGTCGATCCTCGTCCGCAGGTCTGACGCGCTGCGGCGCAAACCAAAAGCCGTGCAGGGCGAGCCCGACTCTCCGGAGCCCCAGACGGACCGCTGTTCGGAGAACGGCCGACCGGTCAGGCGGATCACTTCAACCGCCCGAACGACGCGTCGCGGATTCTTGCGATCGATCCGCTGGAACGTCAGGGGATCGCGCTCCTCGAGTTCCCGCAGGAGATCTTCCATCGGCACCTGTTCGAGTGCCGCCCGCAGTCCGGGGTCGGCCGCCGGGGCTTCGCCCAGCCCTTCGAGGAACGCCTTGAAGTAAAGTCCTGTGCCGCCGCAGAGGATGGGAACCTTTTCCCGCGCGCGAATTTCGGCTTCGGCCTTCCCGGCCAGGTCGGCGAACCGCGCGGCATCGAACGTTTCCTCCAGCCCGACGACATCGATCAAATGATGCGGGACGCGCTCGCGTTCTGCGCGCGAGGGTTTTGCCGTCCCGATGTCGAGTCCGCGGTACACCTGCATGGAATCGACGGAGATGATTTCTCCGCCGATCTGTTCGGCGAGCGCGAGGGCGACGTCCGATTTTCCGATTGCCGTCTGCCCGGCGATGAGGATGGGAGGCGGGCGCACGTAGCAGGGTTCAGGCGCGTTGTTGGGCGGACCGGCGATGCCACGCGTAGAGGACGGCGCCGGCGGTGAAGATGCCGATGCTGATCCATTGAGCCGGCGTCAGTCCCTTGTGGATATGCAGGTCGGAGTAATCACCGCGGAACGTTTCCGCGATGGTGCGGGTGACGGCGAAGCCGAGCAGGTAGGCGGCGAAGATCTGACCGTCGAATTTCTTGCGGCGATACAGCCACGCGAGCGCGGCGTACAACACGAGGTTGAGCAGCGAGTCATAGACCTGGCTGGGGTGGACCGGCACGGCGGGTTGGCCGGGCGGGTGCGTTTCATGTCCGACGGGGTAGGTGATGGCCCAGGGCAGGTCGCAGGCTTTGCCGAAGCAACAGCCGTTGAGGAGGCAACCGATGCGTCCAAACACATAGCCCAGGGCGATGCTGGGCGCGAGGACGTCCGCCATTCTCCAGAGGGGCACCTTCTTGAAGCGGGCGTACAGGATGAATGCGAGGGAAGCGCCGATGAGCCCGCCGTAATACACCATGCCGCCGTGCCGGATCATGAAGACTTCCCACCACGGTTTGCCGGCGAAGCCTTCCTGCCAGTAGGTGATCACGTGCAGAGCGCGCGCGCCCACGAGCGTGCCGATGATCAGCCATGGTCCCGAGTCGAGCACCTTTTCGGGGGGAACACCGTGCAACAATCCCCGCCGGCTGGCCGTCCAGAGTCCCACCAGAAAGGCGACGGCGATCATGACGCCGTACCAGTAGATGCTGAACGACCTGATATGAAAGGCTACCGGATGCATGCGGCTGGAATACTACGGGGTGAGGGGAAAACATCCAACATCCAACATCCAACGTCACCGGCTGGGAGCGGCGAGCGGGTTGGTGCGGTCCGAGGCACCGGCCTGGGGCGGTGGTGGAGGCGGGACCGATGTTCCTGGAGGCAATGGAGGTGCGCTGGCGATCTGCCGGGTGAGATCGCGCCATGCCTGGCGTTCGGCCTCGGACATCTTCTGCCAGCGACTGGCGTTGCGCATGAATTGCTGTCGTTCTGCGGGTGACATTTCGGCGAACTGCCTGAACGCGGCGAGGTACTGTTCCTGCAAGGTTTTCGGCCAGTTGTCCATGGGTTCCAGGATCTTCTCGGCGACCTGTCGCTGTGGGTCGGAGAGCGCCTGGAGGACCTTCTGCTTTTCCTCTTCGCTGAACTCAAAGTATCGCTGGAAGCGAACGAAGATCTGCTGACGCTGTTCCTGGGGCAGGGCGCGCCAGCGTTCGAGCTTTTCCTGCATGCCGGGCGGCAGTGGCGGCGGCGGGGGCGCTCCCGGAATGGGTGGTTGGACCATATCCCGGCCGACGAGGTAGTGCCGTGTGGTTTCGTACTCGAGCACTTCTTCCTTGAGAGGGGGCGGCCAGATGTCCCATTCCTGCAGCCGTTTCTCGATCAGTTCGCGGTACTCGGGAGGGACGCGTTCGAGCAATTGCGCGCGCTGATCGATTGGCGCTTTCAACAGCGGTACCAGATACCAGCCCAGCTCCGTCACTTGCAGCCGGAGCTCGCGATACGGTTCGGGGAAGATGGCATATTCGTCGAGTTTTGCCCGCATGCGTTCCCGAGCGGGCTCCGGGTAGATCGCCAGGTGCCTTTCGCGTTCTTCCGGCGTCATGGCCAGCAGCCGGCGGAATGTGGCCACGGGCGACGGGCCGGCCAGGCGGTCGGACACGATCTGCGGCGCGTTGGTGGCGCCGGGCGCGACGGCGGCGTTCTCCGCGCCGTGGCTGTTGGCAGTGACGAGCCACAGGAGCGATACGGCCGCCCGCAGCATTCGTCTGTGCGCCTTGCCTTTCATTGGAACAGCGCGATGAGCTCCTCGTCCGGCGCGGGCGATCCGTCGAGCCGGCGAATCACGTCGAAGTCACGCACGACTTCGGGTGGCAGGGTGGCGACCACTTCGGAGGCCATGGCGACGTCGGTGCCGAAGGAGGCCCAGAGGGCCTGTTGCCGCTGGTTGTAGGCGACGATGCCGAGCGTCAGCAGGAAGCCGGCGATTGCGGCGCGCGGCAGGAGATAGCGCCAGGACCACGCGCGCGCGCGGGTGGGGACGGTTTGTTCGCGTTCGACCGCCTGCAACACCCGTGCCGTGAAGTTGCTCGGGACGGGGGCGTCGGGCAATTGGAAGAGGCGATCCGTCAGGGTGCGTTCCAGTTCCCAATCCGACTGTTCCTCCGGATGCGCGGCCAGCCATGCGCGCAATTCGGCTTCTTCCGCGGGGGTCAGTTTCCGGCGCCATGCGGTCTCGCGCAGCCTGTCAGGGTTTGGGTCGCTCATAGGATCCTTTCTTTTCAAAAACCGGGGATGGGCAAAAGTTTCATGGTTATGGGCTCCATGTGCCGCTGCGCAGATAGGGTTTGAGTTTTTCCTTGAGCGTGGTGCGGCCGCGATGGATCAGGGATTTCGTGGCGGCGAGGGAGCAGCCCAGGATTTCGGCGATTTCCTCGTAGCTGAGTTCGTCCTGGCGGCACAGGAGAATGGCGGTGCGCTGGTTTTCGGGCAGCGCATTGAGCGCCTCTTCGATCTTTTGTTCCAGCTCGCCGTGGAGCAGATCGTCGGGTGGAGAAAACGTGTGCCGGTCCTCGAACTGGTGCGGCGGCTGGTCCTGCTGGCCGGGAGTTGGCGCGTCAATGGACTCGGCCGGGTGGCGCGAGCGCCGGCGGATTTCGTTCAGGCAGAGATTGCGCGCGATGGTGAAGAGCCAGGTGGAGAAGCGCGCCGTGATGCGGTAACGATGGGCGGATTTATAGACCTGGACGAATACGTTCTGGGCGATGTCCTCGGCCTCGGTTGCGTCGTGCAGGGTCCGATAGACGAGGTTGATCACCGGTTGCTTGTATTTCTCCACCAATTCAGTGAAAGCGGCGGTGTCGCCCTGCTTCACTCGCAGCATCAGGGCGGCATCGGGATCCAGATCGGCGGGCATGGACACGGGTTCAAGCTCCGCTGCAATGTAGCAAACACCGTTGCGGCGACAAGGTTGCGCGATCTTCGCAGGGCGAAGCCGCTGCATTGCCGCGCTGCTTGCGTTTGGAATGGTTTCCACACACAGTTACGCGCAGATGCACGCCCTTCAGCAGAAGATTGAGACGAATGCCGCTGCCCGGCTGGAGTTGCCTCCCGGACGCACCCCGGCCCAGGAGCTCGCCCGCTACAAGGCGTTTCTCAAGGTCGAAACGCATCGTCTCAAGCTGCTGCATCGCTCCGGCGGGCGAGGGCGCGAGGTCTGCCATGGGCGCGCGGTCATTCTGGACGTGCTCCTGCGGTACCTGTGGAACGCGGCGCGGCAGAGTTTGTCGGCCCAGGCGCAGCGCGAGTTCCCGCCGCTGGCGCTGGTGGCCATCGGCGGGTACGGACGGTCGGAGCTGAATCCGTTCAGCGACATCGATTTCATGTTTCTGCATGACGGCCAGGTGGTGGGGGGGAGCAAACCGCTGCCGCACCTGGCGCGCATTGTGGATGGGATTCTCTACCCGCTTTGGGACCTCGGGTTGAAGGTGGGCCATTCGGTTCGCAGCATCGACGATTGCGTGAAGGTGGCGAACAGCGACATGCAATCCAAGACGTCGCTGATCGAAGCCCGGCTGATCATCGGCGACGACCGCCTGTTCAGCAGGTTTCAGAAGGCGCTGATTGCGAAGTGCGTCGAGGGTTACGTGGACAAGTACATCGCGATGCGGCTGGAGGACCAGGCGATGCGGCGCGCCAAGTTCGGCAATTCGGCGTCGATGCAGGAACCGAACCTGAAGAACGGGTGCGGCGGGTTGCGTGATTACCAGAACCTGCTGTGGATGACGTTTTTCAAGTACCGGACGCGCTCGTTGAAAGACCTCCAGGAGCAGGAATTCGTGAGCGAAGCGGAGCGCAAGCAACTGGAGTCGGCGTACGATTTTCTGCTGCGGGTGCGGACGGAGATGCACTATCACACGAACCGCGCGACGGACGTGTTGAGCAAGAATCTGCAACCCGCGGTGGCGCACAATCTCGGGTACCTGGAACGTTCGCCGAGCAAGCGCATTGAGCGTTTCATGCGGGAGCTGTACACGCATTCGCGGAACATCTACCTGATCACGCGGACGCTGGAACAGCGGATGGCGCTGGTGCCGCAGTCGGCGCGGCGCCTTCCGGGCCTTTCCTCGCTCGGCGCCCTGTTGCCGGGAAAACGCAAGCGCCCCCCGCAGCCTGAGCCGGTGGACGGCTTCCGGTTTTCGGGGGAGGAGATTCATGCGACGTCGAACCGTGTCTTCCGCGATCAGCCGCGGCGGCTGATGCGCGTGTTTCTCCACGCGCAGCAGCGGGGGTTGAGGCTGCACCCGGATCTGGCGCAGCTCATTCGCAACCAGTTGTCGCTGGCCGACCGCAGTTTCCTCAACGATCAGCACGTTCGCGAGACCTTCCTGGAGATTCTGAACCAGCGCGGCAACGTGGCGCCGGTCCTGCGCGCCATGCACGAGGTCGGGTTGTTGGGCAAATACATCCCGGAGTTCGGCAAGCTGACCTGCCTGGTGCAGCATGAATTCTATCATCAATACACGGCCGACGAGCACACGCTGATGTGCATCGAGCAGCTCGACCGGATCTGGGAGGCGAAGGCCCCGCCGCACAGCCTGTATCAGCCGCTGTTTCAGTCGCTCGAGAAGCCGTTCCTCCTGTATCTGGCGCTGCTGCTGCATGATACCGGCAAGGCGCACAGCCGCGGCAAGCATTCGGAGACGGGCGGGGTGATCGCCACGCGCGTGGCGCGGCGACTGCATCTCGATGCGGCGACCACGCACACGTTGCGCGTGCTGATCGAGAACCACCTGCTCATGGCGAGCACGTCGCAGCGGCGGGACCTCGACGATCCGATGGTGATCCGGACGTTTGCGAAACAGATTGAAAGCCAGGAAACGCTGGCGTTGCTGACGATACTGACGTTTGCCGATTCCATGGCCACCAGCGACAAGCTGTGGAACGGGTTCAAGGACGCGCTGCTCTGGACGCTGCACGGCAAGGCGTCGATGCTGCTTTCCGGCGGGACGGAGTTTCTGCGGGCGGAAGAGAAACAGCGCGAGGCGTTGCTGGATGAAGTCCGGCGCCTGCTGGACGGCCAGCTTGGGGTGGACGAGATTGACGGGCATTTCGAGGCGTTGCCGGCGCGTTACTTTCAGATTCATCCGCCGCGGGAGATCGCGGAGGACGTGCTGCTGGCCAACCGCTTTATGCGGCTGCAGGTGGCCGACAGCGAGAACCCGCTGCAACCGGTCGTTCACTGGCGCAACGAACCTGACCGCGGTTACAGCGTGGTGAAGATCTGCACGTGGGACCGGGCCGGATTGTTCAGCAAGATTGCCGGCTCGTTCAGCGCCGCCGGCCTGAGCATTCTCAGCGCGCGCATTTTCACCCGCCAGGACGGCATCGTGCTGGACACCTTTTTTGCCGTGGACGCGAAGACGGGGAGTCTGATCGGGCGGGAACGGCGCGAGGAGTTCGAGCGGCTGCTGGGCACGGTGTTGATTGAAGGCGAAGCGGACCTGCCGGTGCTGATTGCGCGGCATCAGTCGGCCCGGCCGTTGTGGCAGGCTTATGCCGGCGAGCGATTGCCCACGCAGATCCGTTTCGACAATGAATCGTCCGAATCCCGCACATTGATCGAGATCGAGACGGAGGACCGTGTGGGTCTGCTATATGCCATTTGCCAGACGCTGGCGGTACTCGATCTCGACATTTCCTCGGCGAAAATTCTGACCGAAAAAGGAGCGGCCATTGACAGTTTCTACGTGAGAGAGCGGGACGGCCGACAGGTGACGGGTGAGCGGCAGAAGCAGATTGAACGCAGGTTGCGCCAGGCGATTGCGAGCCTGGACGCGTCGCGCCCATGAGCTCCAAACGCGTCCCGGCCCACGTTCAGATCCTCGTTGCCATCGCACTGGGCGTCCTGTGCGGCGCGATGACCGGAACCACGGCGGAGATCGCCGGCGTGGCCGCTGTGGATGTGTACGCGTTCTTCGGCGAGCTGTTTCTGCGGGCGCTGCGGATGATCGTGGTGCCGCTGGTGGTGGCCTCCATTGCGACGGGCGTGGCCGGGATTGGCTCGATCCAGGGATTCGGGAGGCTGGGGCTCAAGACGCTTGCCTATTATGTCGTCACCACGCTCATCGCGGTTCTGCTGGGCATGTTTCTGGTGACCTTGATACGGCCCGGGGCGGGCGGAGGCTTGCGGGCTGAGGAACTGTCCGACGCCGCCGCGGCGCAACTGTCGACGATCGGGGATCGCGGCTTTGGCGATATTGTCGGCGTCATACAGAGGTTCATTCCGGAGAACGTGTTCGAGGCGGCGGCCCGGGACGACATGCTGGGTCTGATCTTCTTCAGCATCCTGTTTGGTTGTTGCCTGAGCCGGCTCGCGCCGGACCGGCAGGCGCCGGTGCTGAGCGTTTTGCGCGGCCTCTACGAGGTCATGCTGTTGATCACCGAACTGGTGATGCTCGTGGCGCCGATCGGCGTCTTCGCTCTGGTGGCCAAAGTGGCGGCCACCACCGGCGTGGACGCGATTCGCAACGTCGCGCTCTTCTTCGTCACCGTCCTGCTCGGACTTGTGATCCAGACCTTCGTCATATTGCCTTTGCTGATGCGGCTGCTGGCCGGGATCAATCCCGTGCGGCATTTCCGCGCGATGAGCCCGGTGTTGCTCACGGCGTTTTCCACCGCGTCGTCCTCGGCGACTCTGCCCGTGACGATGGAATGCGTGGAAAAGCGCGCGGGCGTTTCAAACCGGATCGCCAGTTTCGTCGTCCCGCTGGGCGCGACGGTGAACATGAACGGAACGGCGCTGTACGAATGCGTGGCGGTGCTGTTCATTGCGCAGGCCTATGGAATTCACCTCGGGTTTGCCGCCCAGTTCACTGTGGTGGTCCTGGCGTTGCTGACCTCGATCGGCGTGGCCGGCGTGCCGGCGGCCAGCCTCGTCGCCATCGTCATCATCATGAATGCCGTCGGCGTGCCCCAGGAAGGCCTGGGACTGATCCTTGCCGTGGATCGGATCCTCGACATGTGCCGCACGAGTGTGAATGTGTTCGGCGACACCTGCGGCGCCGTGATCATCGCGCGCAGCGAGGGCGAAACGGGAGTCCTGGAAAGTGCTGAAACGCTGAAATGCTGAAACTCACTCGTCGCGCAGCTTTTCCAAAGGCGTCTCGGCCGGGCCGGCCAGGACGGTGCCATCGGCGTTGAACCGCGAACCGTGACAGGGGCAGTCCCAGGTCTTGTCCGCGTCGTTCCATCGCACGATGCATTTCATATGCGTGCACACGGGTGAAAGCAGCGTGATCCGGCCGTCCGGAGCCCGGTAGGCGGCTGTTTTTCTCCCGTTCAGATGCAGGATTTTGCCCTGACCGAGTGGCAGTTCGTCTGGTGAGCCGCGTTGGGCGCGGGCCAGCCGGTCGCGCAGCATGTAGAACGGGTAATCGAGGTTCTCGGCGATGTAGCGCCACGCGCCGGCGTGATGCGGTTTGCGATCGACAGCGAAGAGTTCGGACCATGGGTTCTTTCGGCCGAGGTAACTGTCCCGCGCCATCATTGCGCCGAGCGTTCCAAGTGTCATGCCGTTTCCGGAGAAGCCGGTGGCGATGAATTGTCGCGATGCGTTCTCGCCAATGAAGGGCAGGCCGTCGTCGGTTTCCATCACCTGACCCTGCCAGCGATGCCGGAGTTCTGCGTTCGGGAGCAGCGCTTTCAATCGGTTTTCGAGGCGCTCGAACCGGGCGCGGACGCCAGTGACCTGGCCGGTCTTGCAATCCTCGCCGCCCAGGATCACGTGGTCGTGGTCGGCGTGCCGGTCGAAACGAAGGTAGTAGTAGGAGTCGGAGGTATCCCAGTAGAGCGCGTCGGGCACGGATCCCGATGGCAGGCGCGCTTCGACGACGAAGCTGGTGGTAGGGGAAAGCTTGCTTTGCAGCATGGCCGTTTTGAGGAACCCCGTCTTGGCGGAGAGCGGCGCGTGCGTGGCGATCACGAGGTAGTCGCAGCGGATCCGGTATCGCCCCGCGTGCACCGTCAGGGGGTTCTCCTCGACTTCGGACATCTCTGTGTTCTCCAGGACATGGCTTCCGTTCCCATGGATGGCGGCCAGAACCGGCGCGACGTAGCCGATCGGATGAAAGCGGGCCTGGTTGGCAAATCGGATTCCCGGACGCCGGACCAGCGGGACGCTTTCGATGAACTCGGCATCAAAGCCGAGTTCGCGCGCCAGTTGCGCGTCCGCTTCCAGTGCCGCTCGATCATCGGCATCGCTGCCGTCCAGGCGTCCGTGAAGGTAACCCGGCACCCACGCGAACCGCCCGTTGCCGCCGCACCGCCGGTCGATGTCGAAGATCTGATCGATCGCTGCCACGCCCGCTTCCCAGAATGCTTTTGCGGCGTCGCGCCCGAAATGCTTCACGAGTTCGCTCAGCCGACGATCCGTGACAAAGGTCAGGTGCGCCGTGGTATGGCCGGTGTCGGCACCGGCGCAGCGCGTCCGCTCGACCAGCGCGACACGGACGCCTTCGTTCTTGAGCAACCACGCCGTGGTGATGCCGGTCAATCCGCCTCCGAGCACCACTGCGTCCACATCGAGATGGGTGTTGAGCGGAGGAAACTCCGGCAGCGCCGCCGAATCCTGCCAATACGATTTGTCGGGCATAGATCGTGGAACGTGACCGTCGGATCCCCGTGTTGCAACGGGGTGAGTACCGACCCGGCCGGCGTGGAACAAAAGAAGGCGCGCAAGCATCACACCTTTATGGATTCCCGGCATTGCGGGAAGACGCCGGGTGAGTGCGATGGGGATGCGTTGCGCTCTAGAGTTCGAAACGCTTTTGATCGGCGAGGGCCTGCTTCAGCGCTTCCTTTACGGCATCCAGTCGCGCGGGCAGCTCGATCGGCTCATTCGCGTAGCGACACGGGAAATCGAGTTCCTTCTGGTGGTATTTCACCTTCATCTCGACGAACTTCAGGCCGTGGGCGGTGGAGATGACGACCACTTTCTCCGACCTGTCCACCTTGCCCGACTTGAGGAGCTTCATCAGCACCGCCAGCGCGACGCCGGTATGCGGGCAGTTGAACATGCCGGTGCGATCGCCCAATGCGGCGGCGTCGGCCAGTTCCTCCTCGGTCGCCTGCTCGACGATGCCGTTGAACTGTTTCAACGTGCGGATGGCTTTTTCCACGCTGACCGGGTTTCCGATCTGGATGGCGCTGGCGAGGGTCTTCTGCGCCTGGATGGGTTCGAAGGTTTCGAAGTTCCTGAGATAGGAACGGTAAAGCGGGTTGGCGCGCTCCGCCTGTGCGACGACAATGCGCGGCAGTTTCGAGATCACACCCAGATCCTTCATCATGGACAATCCCTTGCCCAGCGCGGAGACGTTCCCGAGGTTGCCGCCGGGGATGATCATCACGTCCGGGACCTCCCAGTCGAACTGTTGCACGATCTCGATTCCCACCGTCTTCTGCCCTTCCACGCGCAGGGAATTCATCGAGTTCGCGAGATACAGCGTTTCATCGCGGGTGATTTCCTGGACCAGCTTCATGCAGCCGTCGAAGTCGGTGTCGAGGTACAGCACAAGCGCGGCGTTCGACACGGGCTGGATGAGCTGGGCAAGCGAGATCTTTCCGCGCGGGAGCAGGACGATCGACGGAATGCCGGCGGCGGCGCAGTAGGCGGCGAGCGCGGCGGAAGTGTCACCGGTGGAGGCGCAGGCGACGGCTTTGATCGGCGCGCCTTCGGAGATCATTTGTTTGACCTGCGACACCAGCACGGTCATGCCGAGGTCCTTGAAGGATCCGCTGTGGGTGTTGCCGCACAGTTTGATCCAGAGGTCGCTGACGCCGATGACTTTTCCGAAGCGCTCGGCCCAGAAGAGGTTGGTTCCGCCCTCATAGAGCGACACGACATTTTCGGCGGCGATTTCGGGCAGGACCCATTCTTTTTTGCCCCAGACGCCGGAGCCGTAGGGCCATTCGTTGCTCTTGTAGCGGCGTTCGAAGAGCTCCTTCCACTGGGCCGGGGTGCGCGCCTTGAGCGCGTTGAGGTCGTGCTGCACTTCGAGCAACGAATGACACCCGGTGCATTGGTACACGACGGAGTTCAGCGGAAAGGTTTTTCCGCAGGCGGGATTGATGCACTGGAACCACGCTCGATATGACATTGCTTCATCTCTCCTGCCGGTTCACGTTCTGAACGCGGCACGCACGGCAGGCACAGAATGGAGTGCAGCGGGAGCTATTTCAAGAGAACAGCGTGATGATCCGCGTGATGCCCTGCAGCAAGCCTGATAACGAAGGCGCGGCCGGTTGCTGTTCTGATCTCAGCGGTTGGCCGGCTGTCAAGGCCGGCCCAATGGCAGATTCCAAATGACAACTGGCAGAAAGCTTCAGCCTTCAAACTTTTCAACCTCCGGCCGTGAAGCGCATTGTATCTGCGCAAGCACTTTCAGCGTCCAATGATGCACTACGATATGAAGCACCAGGTAAAGCGACTGTTGACTCTCACATGCATTCTGGCGGCGTTGCCCATGGGCCTGATGGCTGCTGAACCGGAGCTGGTCGAACCGGAGCCCGGTCAGGCACCGCCCTTGCCGCCGCGGTTGCCCGACGGCATCCCGGCGTTCCCGGGTGCGTGGGGCGGCGGCATGTTCACCACGGGCGGCCGGGGCGGCAAAGTCATTGCCGTCACCAACCTGAACGACAGCGGCCCCGGAAGCCTGCGCGCCGCGATCGAAGCCGAGGGCCCTCGCATCGTGGTATTCCGCGTGGCAGGGATCATTCATCTCCAGAGGCCGCTCACGATCCGCAATCCCGACATCACCATTGCGGGCCAGTCGGCGCCGGGCGACGGCATTTGCATCGCCGGCGATTCGTTGAACATCAACACGTACAACGTCATTCTGCGGCATCTGCGCGTGCGCCGCGGCAAGCCCGAAGGCGGCCAGGGTTCGGACAACATTGGCGGCAATCCTGCGGGGCAGGTGATTGTGGATCACTGCTCCACGAGCTGGGGCATGGACGAGAATCTCTCGTTGTATCGGTATATGAAGCCGCTGCCGGGCGGCGGGGAGGTAAAGCTGCCGACCACGAACGTGACGGTGCAATGGTGCATTTCGAGCGAGGCGTTGAACGCCGGGAACCACGCGTTCGGCGGAACCTGGGGCGGGCAGGATTCCACGTTCCATCACAATCTGTTCGCGTGTAACACGGGTCGAAATCCGTCCATCGGCATGTCGGGCGAGTTCGATTTCCGCAACAACGTCATTTTCAACTGGCGCCATCGCACGATGGACGGCGGCGACGAGACCTCGTTGATCAATGTCATCAACAACTACTACAGGCCCGGGCCGGCGACGCAGCCCGACATGATGAGCACGATCGCGCGGATCGAGCAGCGCAACATGTATTCCCCGGGCAACCGATGGACCGCGGGCGGCTGGTATCCGCCGACGCCCGGCCGTCCGGGCAAGTGGTACGTGGCGGGCAATATTGTCCATGGCTTCCCTGAGGTGACGGCGAACAACTGGAGAGGCATGCGCGGGCCGGAACAGCTTGCGCGCGTCAATACTCCGTTCGAAGGCTGGCCTGTGAACCAGCAGACCGCTCTCGAAGCCTTCAACGCCGTGCTCGCCAGGGCCGGCGCCACGTTGCCGCGCCGGGATGCGGTCGATCGCCGCGTTGTTGAAATGGTCCGCACCGGCAAGGTCACCGTCGGCAACGGCATCATCAATGATCCGAACGAGGTCGGCGGCTATCCGGAATACACCTTCTCGCCGGAAGAGGTGCCGCTCGATTCGGACAACGACGGAATGCCGGATGCGTGGGAGACGAAATACGGCCTGAATCCGCACGACGCATCCGACGGAGCGCAGGACGCCGACAAGGACGGTTACACGAATGTGGAGGAGTTCCTGAACGGAACGAATCCGAAGGAGTACATCGATTATCGGAATCTGGGGAACAACGTGGATACGATCAGCGGTTAGGCGGCGGTGGCGTTGAACATTCAACACGCAACGCCCAGCGGATTTACGATTGACGATTGACGATTGGCGATTGACGCGGCGTGGCGTGAACGCGCGGACAGCGACAGCGGTGAGCCGCACTCGCCTTTCGGCGCTTCAGGTCGCTTCAACGCACGTTGCTTCACAGCGGTGGGTGTCGTTCCAGCCTCCCCGATCGCAAGGTCGCGGTTTTCAATGTCTTTCGTACTGCGAGGGTAATCGCACGACGGCTTCCGCCTTCGCCAACGCTCCGGCGGACAGGCGCGAGGACCCGCTTTTGCTGAGCTTCGGCGTGGCAGGCTGCTCGCCGCACCGGCAGGATACTTGTTTCAGCCTGACGCGAACAATTTGATTTCCCGGCTCCGCGGGAGCGGCATATTCAAGGCGCATGACGCTTCGGGCAGACTCTGGATCCAATGAAAGCGCGTCAGTCGTTCTGGAACGGCTTGTCGATCTCGCTTGTCTCCTCGCGTTCGCGCTGGTTCTCGCGCGGGCGGTGTTCGCGAATTTCCTTCCAGGCGTTTCGTGGGCGGAAGCAATGCTGCTCGTGGCGCTTTGCGTGTCATTGACATTGTCCACGGCGCGGAGCCGGTCTCTTCAGACCGCTCTGCTCGCAGCGATCCTGATTGCGACGGTTGGCGGATGGCTGCATGCGGTGGGCGCACTCACGAGGTTGCCGTTCGGTTCATTCACGTATGGCGCTGCAACGGGTGCGAAGCTGGGCGGACTGTTGCCCTGGACGATTCCGCTGGTGTGGGTTGTTCTTGTTCTGTCCAGTCGGGGCACCGCTGAAGTCCTTCTGCGCAATCGCCGGGGGACGCCGAATTACGGTTTGCAGGCGATGGGGCTGACCCTGGCGATGGCGCTTGTCCTGGAGGCGGGACTCGAGGTGTTCGCTCGGGAGAACGGGGATTGGCTCTGGAAGAGGCCGGAAGGAGCAGGGGTCCCGGGCAGGGTGCCGTTGACGGCTCTTGTCGGCTGGCTAAGCGCAACGGCGCTCGTCCTGGTGATGGCGACGCCGTTTCTGCTGAAGAAGAAACCGGTGAGGGTGAATCCGGACTGGAGGCCGCTGGTGATCTGGATTGGTCTGAACGCGATCTTTGCCTGCGCGTTCTTTTGAGCACCTGCGAATCCCCGAGCCGGAGGTGTTAACGCGGAATCCCAAAGAGATTCTGTCCCTGGTCCTCCATTTACCCACGACCCGATCGGGACAATTCCGCGCGCATATGCGCGCAGAATTGTCCCGCGGTCAAAAAGGCTTCATTTCGCAAGCCTCAGGCGCGACGCCATTTGGCAAATTTCGCAGGACAATTCCTGTCGCATATGCGCGCGGAATTGTCCCGGTGGGGATTCAGTTTGGGGGCGGGTGGAACTCGGAGGCACACGCTTCGTCCACGTGCTGCGACTGGTCCCGCGGGGCGGGACACAGTCGCGCTCCGGACGGTGGGGCTACGACGCGTGGAGTCACCGTCCGCTAGGAGGATTCGGCCGCTTTTGTCTTCCGAATGATGCGCAACCTTGCCACGCGCTTGTTGTCCATTTCCTCCACGCGCAGTTCGAACGGGCCGACGTGCAGCACGTCGCCGGCTTTCGGGAAACCGCCGAGGCGACGCGTGACCCAGCCGCTGGCGGTTGTGACGCCTTCCTCGCGCAGGGTTTCGCCCACGACCTCCTCAAGTTCATGCAGGGGGAGGGAACCTTCGGCCTCCCATTCGTCCTCGCTGACGCGCATCAGGGGCGGCTTTTCCTGATCGAACTCGTCCTGGATCTGGCCGACGAGTTCCTCGAGGATGTCTTCGAGTGTGACCATGCCCATGGTGCCGCCGTATTCGTCCACGACGATGGCGATGTGGGAGCGGCGTTCGAGAAACATCTGGAGGAGTTTTTCCAGGCGCGCGGTTTCGGGCACATAGATCAGCTTGCGCGCGACGGGGAGCAGATCGGCTCCGGAGCGCGCCTTGATGCGCATGGCGTAGAGGTCCTTGATATGGATGACGCCGAGCGTGCGGTCGAGGTCGCCTGCCTCGCAGAGGGGGAATCGCGAGTAACGGGTTTTGTCGGCGGTGTCGAGGCACTCGGTCATGCTGGCCTGGGTGTCGAGCACGACCATTTCCTGGCGCGGCGTCATGACTTCGCGTGCGACCCGTTGCCGGAGGTCGAGCGCGTTGAGCACGATGGAGCGGCGCAACGCCGAGCTGCCGGCGTGCTTTTGGGAGGCGCCGAGGATCAGGCGCAACTCCTCTTCCGAGTGAACCAGTTCGCCTTCGGTGACCGGCTCGATGCCGAACCGGCGCAGGAGCCAGTTGGCCGCGTGATTCAGCGCCCAGATCGCGGGGAACGACACCTTGTAGAACCAATCCAGCGGAATGGCCACCCAGAGCGATGTGGGCAGCGACTTGCGAATGGCCAGGGACTTGGGCGCCAGTTCGCCGGCCACGATGTGCAGGAAGGTGATGACCGAGAAGCCGACGGCGAACGCGATGGAATGCTGTGTTTGCTCGGACTCGATTCCGCTCAGCAGCGGCGCGAGGAGGCTGGCGAAGACGGGTTCGCCGATCCAACCCAGGCCGAGGCTGGCGAGGGTGATGCCCAATTGCGTGGCGCTCAGGGCGGCGTCGAGGTTGTGGAGAATGCGGCGGGCGACTTTGGCGCGCAACTGGCCTTTGACGACGAGCGATTCGAGTTGCGTGTCGCGGACCTTCACCAGCGCGAACTCCGCTGCCACGAAGAAACCGTTCAGCATCACGAGCACCAGGACGGCGACGATCTTCAGGGCGATGCCGATGATGGCGTTCCAGTCCATGTCAGAGTTTCACGTCGCCGAAGACGGTTCGGAACACGTCTTCCAGTGTGATGATGCCGCTTTCGCGGCGGTCGCGTCCGAGGACGATAGCCATGCGCTGGCCGCTGCGTTGCATGCGGCGGAGGGCGATTTCGACGCGCAGGTCTTCGTCGAGATACAGCGCCGGCCGCACGATTTCGAGGACTGGGCGCGACGGGTCGAGATTGGAATCGAAGAGCAGCGAATTCAGGTTGGCGAGCCCGATGATCCGGTTCTGGCCGTCGCGGTTTGCGATCACGGGCAGGCGGGTGAAGGGGTGGTGGCGGGCGCGTTCGAGGAGTTCGCTCACGAGCCACTCTGCGCGGGCGGTGGTGACCTGGTCGAGCGGGCGCATGACCTGGCGGACGGTGACGCTCTGGAGGTCGAGCACGCGGTTGATCATGAGTTTTTCCTCGCTGGTGAAGCCGGCGGCGGTTTCCTGCATGAGCAGGCGGAGTTCCTCGCGGTTGCCGAACAGGTTTCCCTTGAAGGCCTTGCCGCCGGTGCGGCGGAGCAGCCAGTCTGATACGGCTTCCACCAGCGCGACCATCGGCCAGAGCAGGATGTGAATGAAGCGAAACGGTTTCGCGAGCGCCAGGCAGAGCCGGGTCGGGTATGCGCGGAAGAGCATCTTGGGCAGCAGGTCAAACAGCGCGTAGAACAGAAACACCGCCGCGGCCAGGGCGAGAACAAAGAGAACCCGTTGCGTGCGGAAGGCGCCGAAGAGCAGGTAGATGGTCCAGCCCAGTATGAAGAAGTTCGCGGCCGTGTTGCCCACGACGATGGTCCAGAGAAAGTTCTCCGGGTTCTCGAGGTAGCTGTGCAACAGGCGCGCGGAACTGCGCCCGGCGCGCATCTGCTGGCGAATGCGGATGCGGCTGAGCGCAAACACGCCGGACTCCATGCCGGAAAGGAGGAACGACAACGCCAGGCACGCGGCGAAGATCACCCAGATCGCCAGGTCGCCGCTCATCGCGTCACCTCCACCAGCAGTTCCCGCACGCGTCGCTCGTCCGTGGCGTGCGCGGTGAGTTTCAATCCGCGAAACGTCGCGCTTTCGCCGGGGTTCGGCACGCAGTCGAGCAGTTTCAACAGCAGCCCGCCCATCGTTTCCACGTCGGCCACGTCGCCGAGGGCCGGGTATTCGCGTCGGAAATCGTCCAGGCGCATGGTGCCGTTGACCCGCCAGCGCCCGGGCCCGAGGTGCTCCATCACAAAGCGCTCCGCGTCGCGTTCCTCCCGGATGTGGCCGACGACTTCCTCCAGGATGTCTTCGAGGGTGACGAGGCCGGCGGTGCCGCCGAATTCGTCCAGCACGATGGCCATGCCGCGTTGCTGCCGTTGCAGGCTCTTCAGCAGTTGCAGCAGGTTCATGGATTCGGGCACGAACGACGGGAATTCGATCGCGTCCGCCAGGTCGATATTGGGGTCCATGAGCAGGGCGCGGGTGTTGAGCACGCCGACGATGGTGTCCGGCGTTTCGTCGTAGATGGGCAGCCGGCGGTGCTTGTGGCGCTGGGCGGCGGCGATCATTTCCTCGATCGACAGTTCGTCGGAGATGCAGGCCATTTGCGAGCGCGGTTTCATGACTTCGCGCGCGGTGCGGCGGTCGAGGTTGATGATCTGGGCGATGATCTCCTTTTCGGACTGGGCGAGGGTGCCTTGCTGCCAGGCGATGTCGAGCAGTTCGCGGTATTCCTCGTCGGTCAGCCCGGCCCGGGGTTTGACGGATGCCGGGATGATGGCGGCGAGGATGGCGGCATTCAGTTTCTGGGCGGCCTGCCGGAGAACGAAACCGGATTTCTGAAGGACGAGCAGCGGGCGGGCGACGCGGAGCGCCCACTGTTCGGGCCGTCGCACGGCGAGGGTCTTGGGGAGGACTTCCCCGCCAAACAGCGCCAGGACAAACAATGCGGCGATGGTGAGGCCGGTGGACCAGCGTCCCGTGAGGGCCATCCAGAAGGCCGGCGCCAGCATGGCGGCGGCGGCGAAGGTGTTTCCCAGGACCATGGTGGCCAGGAGATCCTGAGGCCGGGAGAGCAGCCACGCGACAATGCCGCCGACCCGGGGTTCGCGTTCGGCCAGACGTCGGACCTGCCATTTGCTGAGTGAAAAGAGGGCCGTCTCCGCGAGCGCAAAGAAGAAGCTTGCCCCTGCGAAGACGACTACCACCACCGCAGCCACAATCGGCGCCGACGCCATGCGGGCAGGATGCTGAAAAGCTCAGGGGAAGGCAAAAGCCTTTTGGCAAGTCCGGAGGCCGAAATCCGAAATCCGAAGGAAATCGGAAGGGCGAAATCCGAGAACGGGTTTAGCGGGTCCGGAGGCGGGGCGTGGAGGATCAGGGTTATCGCACGACGGCTCGCGAGGACCCGCCTTCGGCCCAGCTTCGGCGTGGCAGGCTGCTCGCCCCACCGATTTCACGCCCTTCGGACTTCGGCCCCTCGGATTTTCGGTCAGGCGCTTTCGCCCACCTGGAATCGAACGAAGCGTCGAATAGTGATTTCGTCGTCCAATTGTTTCGCGACCGAGCCGACGTGTTCCTTGACGCTGATCTCGGAGTTCTTCTTCACGAAACCCTGTTCGAGCAGGCAGTAGGTCTGGAAGAACTTGTCCAGCATGCCCTGAACGATCTTCTCGAGCGCGTGGGCGGGTTTGCCCTTGAGACGATCGGATTGCATGTAGATTTCGCGTTCTTTGGCGATGACTTCGGCGGGCACCTGATCGCGCGAAACCGCATTGGGGTGGCCCGCGGCGATCTGGAGGGTGATGTCCTTGACCAATTGCTTGAAGTCGTCGTTGGACACGGTGCTTTCCTTGCCGGCGCCCACTTCGACCAGAACGCCGACCTTGGCGCCGGGATGGATGTAGGCGGCGATCAGGCCGTTTCCGGTGACCTCCATGCGCGCGTGGCGCGGGATCTGGATGTTCTCGCGGATCCTGCCGACGAGATCAACGCGATCGGCTTCGAGGTCGGGGTTGGTTTCCGTGGCGAGCCGTTTGGCGACCTTGTCGGCGAAGGCCTGGAACATTTCGTTGCGCGCGACGAAGTCGGTCTGGCAGTTGACTTCGACGAGCACGCCGAGCCGGCCGCCCGGGGCGATGTATTGGGCGATGACGCCCTCGCGCGCCTCCTTGCCGCTTTTGGTGGTGGCGGTGGCAGCGCCCTTCTTGCGGAGAATATCCACCGCCGCGTCCAGGTTTCCGTTTGCCTCGACCAGCGCCTTCTTGCAATCCATCATCCCCGCGTTGGTCATCTCGCGGAGTTTGGCAACCATTGCCGCAGTAATTTCAGCCATATCAGTTTCCTCGTTGAAAAAAATTGAATGTCACCGGGAGGTGATCAGGACCGGGCCCGGTGAATGGTTTCTCATCCCTGGGCGGGCGAACTTTCGGGCGTGCTCGGATCGGATCCGGCAACGGCTTCGACGGCCTGTTCCGATTCGAATTTCTGGCCGGTGATTTCTCCGGAGTCCTCGGCGGTGCGGCGTCGCGCGTACTTGGCCTCGTACTCGGCGCGGGCGCGGGTGATGGCCTGGCCGATCGTGCTCAGGACCATTCTCACCGAGCGGATCGCGTCGTCGTTTCCGGCGATCGGGTAGTCCACCAGGTCCGGATCGCAATTGGTGTCCACGATGGCGACGACGGGGATTTTGAGGCGGCGGGCCTCGGCGATGGCGTTGTGTTCGCGCTTGATGTCAACGACGAACAGGGCGCCCGGGAACTTTTCCATGGACCGGATGCCGTCGAAGTATTTGACGAGGCGGGCGGCTTCACGGCGGAGGACGGACTGTTCCTGTTTGACGTAATTGTTGATGGACCCGTCGGCTTCCATCTTTTCGATCTGCTTGAGGCGGGCGATGGAACGCTTGATGGTCTGGAAATTGGTGAGGGTGCCGCCGAGCCAGCGTTCAGTGACATAGAACTGGCCGCATTCTTTGGCGGTTTCCTTGACAGCCTGTTGCGCCTGCTTCTTGGTTCCGACGAAGAGGACGCGGTCGCCCCTGGCGACGGTGGCTGCGAGGAAGTCGCACGCGGTTTCGAGCTGGGTGAGCGTCTTGCTCAGGTCGATGATGTGGATCCCGTTGCGCGCGTCGAAGATGAAAGGCTTCATCTTGGGGTTCCACCGTTTGGTCTGGTGGCCGAAGTGGACACCGGACTCCAGCAATTCCTTTACGCCAATACTGATCACGTTGTTTCCTTTTGTTGTCAGCCCGCCGTTCTGGCGAACCATCCCGCGGAAAGACGGGATTCATTCCGTTGTTGTTGTGGCCGCCTTCGCCTACACCAGCGGAGGAGATTAAGGCCGTTTCACCTGTTCGGGCGGGCGGGTGTTGTGGCCGACCGCATCGAAGGGCGCACGAAACTAGCAGACGGAGCCGCCGGGGCAACTGTTATTTTGATCAAAAAGCGGGCTTGTTTCCCGAAGGGCAAAGGTTCAGAGTGCGCGTGGTCAATGGCGGAGGATCCGGGCGACTTCGGGATGGTTACTCTCAACCCGGGCAGGTGCCGCCGCGCCGATTCATGAAAGTTCTGCTCGTTTACTCAAACCGCACCCGGATTCTTGAGCCCGCTCCACCGATCGGCTTGAGCTATGTCGCCACCGCGACCCGCCGGGCGGGGCATGAGGTCCGCTTTGTGGACCTGATGATTGCGGGGAACCCGATGCCGGAGCTGGAGGCCGAGCTGGAGCGGTTCCGCCCGGATGTCGTTGGTTTTTCGGTTCGCAACATCGACAATGTCGTGGCCCAGCGCACCACATGGCATCTCGATGAGGTGGTGGATCTGATCGCGACAGTTCGCCGGCACAGCGGCGCGCGGGTCGTGCTGGGCGGTCCGGCGGTGTCGATCCTCGCGGAAGCCGCGTTGAAGCGGTTCGACGCGGACTTCGCGGTGGTAGGCGAGGGCGAGATCGCGTTTCCGATCCTGCTCGAGGCGCTTTCCGGGACCGGGGAGTTTTCCCAGGTTCCCGGGCTTTGCTATCGGCAGGGCGGGCGGATTGTATCGAATCCGCCGGTTCGCCAGACGAGTTTCGGCTGGTCCGGCATGGAGCAGTGGATTCGCTGGCGCGACTACGAGCGGGCGGGGGGCACATGGGCGATTCACACGAAGCGCGGCTGCCCGCTGGCGTGTCTTTACTGCAACTACCCCGTGATGGAAGGGCACACGCTCCGATGGCGGCCTGCGTCGGACGTTGTGGACGAGATCGAACGGGTGTTGCTGGCGGTCGGACCGCGCACCTTCGAGTTCACCGACTCGACGTTCAACGTGCCGGAGAGCCACGCCATTGGCATTTGCGAAGAGATCATTCGACGCGGCCTGAAGGTGAAACTGTCGGCGGTCGGGCTGAATCCGGTGGCCGTTTCCGAGGAGCTGTTTCGGCTGATGAAGCAGGCGGGTTTCTGTTCGCTGGTGATTACGCCCGACTCGGCGAGTGAGACGATGCTGCGGAACCTTCGAAAAGGGTTTGGCGTCGAACAGGTGCGCCGCACGGCGCAGTGGGCGCGCGAAGCCGGGATTCGCACCACGTGGTTCTTTCTGCTCGGCGGTCCGGGCGAGACGCGGGAAACGGCCGAGGAAACGATCTCCTTCGTCGAACAGCACCTGAACTGGAAGCGTTTCCTCACCATCTTCATGACCGGCATCCGCATCCTGCCGGGCACCGACCTGGCCCGCCGGGCCGTGTCCGAGAATTACATTTCCGCGGACCAGGACCTGTGCGAACCGCGGTTCTACATTTCGCGCGAGTTGGACGAGCAATGGGTGATCGAGCGGATCAACCGCGCGATTGCGCGGTGTCCGACGATTGTGCATGGCGCGGAGGAGAACGGGTCGGGGCTGGAACGGCTGTTCAACCGTTCGCTGCATTGGCTCGGGGTGGCGCCGCCTTACTATCGTTTCCTGCCGACATTCCTGCGGATCCCGCCGATTCCGGTCCTGCGTGCCCGCCGCAACGGCGTCCAGGCGAGTTGCGGCAACGTGCCGGTGAGTGGAAACGATGGTTGAGGCGCGCGTCAAGTCACGCCGCGCCCTTCGGCGGACCCGGGTTCTCCGGCAGGGAACGTGCTGACGTCCCGGCATGAGTTCGTCTTCGCCCGGAACTCGCCGGAAACCAGCGCCGCAACGCGCGTTAACGCCAACGTTACTCCTGTCGTCATTCCTTGCCCTGAGCTCCGCCACCGGCGCGACTTACGAAGTCGGCGAGGGCAAGGCTTTCTCTTCCATCGGGCAGGTTCCCTGGGAATCGTTGGCGCCCGGCGATATCGTTCTGATTCATTGGCGCACGAACGCCTATCATGAAAAGTGGGTGATCTGCCGGCAGGGCACTCCCGAGTCGCCCATTGTTGTGCGCGGCGTGCCCGGTCCGGGCGGAGAATTGCCTGTCATCAACGGGAACGGCGCGACCACGCGCGCGCAACTGGACTTCTGGAACCAGCAACGCGCCGTGATCAAGATCGGCGGCGCGTCCGTGCCGCCGGACACCACGCCGGCCCACGTGGTGGTCGAGAACCTCGACATCCGCAGCGCGCGCCCGCCGTACACGTACAGGAACCCGTCCGGCAACACGGCCTCCTACGTCGCCAATGCTTCCGCGATCTACGTCGAAAAAGGAACCAACATCGTGATCCGCAACTGCGTCCTGAGCGATTGCGGCAATGGACTGTTCGTTGCGGCCGCGACCCGGAACGTGCTGATCGAAGGCAACTACATTCACAGCAACGGAAACGAAGGCAGCATCCTCGAGCACAACAGCTACACAGCGGCCGAAGGAATCGTGTTCCAGTTCAATCGCTTCGGCCCGTTGCGAACCAATTGCCCCGGAAACGCCTTGAAGGACCGGTCTGCGGGGCTCGTGGTTCGATACAACTGGATCGAGGGCGGCAACCGGCAGTTGGATCTGGTTGATGCCGAGGACAGCGTGGCCCTGCAACAAAGCCCGTTGTATCGCTCGACGTTCGTTTACGGGAACGTGCTCATCGAGCCGGACAACGCCGGCAACAGCCAGATTGTCCATTACGGCGGAGACAGCACCGACGAGAAAATTTATCGCAAGGGCACGCTGTTCTTCCACCACAACACCGTCGTCTCGACGCGCAGCGGGAACACGACGTTGTTTCGATTGTCCACGAATGACGAATACTGCGACGCGCGGAACAACATCTTTTATGTCACGGCGAACGGGAATCGCCTGGCGCTGGTGGACGGGGCGGGGCGGCTCTTCCTGACGCACAACTGGCTGAAGACCGGTTATGTGAATTCGCACAGCGGCGTGACGGGTTCGATTACGAATGACGGGACGAACCTGAGCGGCGCGGCGCCGGGGTTCCTGGCGCTCTCGAGGCAGGAGTTCCGATTGAACACGAACTCGGCGTGCATCAATGCCGGCACAAACCTGCCGCCGGAGGCGCTGCCGGCCCACCTTCCGGCGTGGCATTACGTGAAGCACCGGAAATCGGCGTCGCGCGCGAACGATCTCGCGCCCGATCTGGGCGCGTTTGAGTTCTCGCCCTTCGCGGCGTGGCAGAACGCGATGTTCGGCGCGGGCATGGACGACGCCGCGGCGTCCGAAGGAGCCGACCCGGATGGAGACGGCGTGGTGAACCTGCTGGAGTACGCGTTTGAACTCGACCCGAGCGTGTTCTCCACGGCCGGATTGCCGTCCGCGCGGATGGTCGCCAACGGCGAGGCGCATTTTGCCATTGCGTTCCATCGGCGCCCGTTGCCGTCCGAACTGACGTACGTGGTCGAGGTTTCGGCGGATCTCATCCACTGGCAGCCAGGGCCGTGGTATGGAGACTTCGACTCGATGCCGTCCAACGCGATTGCGTCCCAGGTGTTGTCGGGAGGGGAAACCATCGTCCGGCTGAACGCCGGTCTGTTCGACGATCCGTGGCGTTTCATGCGTGTGCGGGTGGTGTTCGAACATCCAACATTGAACATCGAATAAGCGGAGCCCCGGACGCTCCAATTCCAGGGTTCCAGGGTTTCGCGAAGCGCTGGAACGCTGAAATCAGATTAACAGGGACGTTGCCGATTCCGACCGTGAAGAGCTGTCCGACGTTGCTGCGACTCGCAGGGACGCGGTCCGGGCGCCTCGCGCGTCATCGATTGCAGGTCGCTCAGTGGGTGTTCGATGTTGTCCGTGTTGGATGTTTTTGTTCGACAGACTATGCGGTGCTTTCGAAACTTCGCGCATGCAACGGCGCAAATTGACACTCGGTCACTCGCCGGACCCGGACGATGCGTTCATGTTTTATGGTCTGGCCAGGGGCCTGATTCCGACGGACGGCTTTGAGTTTGAGCACATTTTGCAGGACATCCAGACGTTGAACGAGCGCGCCACGCGCGGCGAGCTGGACATCTCCGCCATCAGCATCCATGCGTATGCGTTCGTGAGCGATCAATACGCGTTGCTGCCGAGCGGGGCGAGCATGGGCGACGGTTACGGACCGATGCTGGTTGCGAAGGAGAAATGGACAAGGGAGCAGGTGGCGACCAAACGCATTGCGGTTCCCGGCACGATGACGAGCGCGTTTCTGGCGCTGCAACTCTGGCTGGAGAAGCCGGCGAAGGAATTTGATTTCGTGGTGGTTCCGTTTGACCGGATTTTCGAGGCGGTGCGGACGGGCAGGGCGGAGGTGGGACTGATCATACATGAGGGGCAATTGACGTATCGGAACGAAGGTCTGGAGGTGTGTGAAGACCTGGGCAAATGGTGGTCTCGCGAGAACGGAGGGTTGCCGTTGCCGCTGGGAGGGAATGTGATTCACAAGCGTTTCGATCCAGAGACGCGGAGCCGCATCGCGCAGATCCTGACCGCCAGCATCCGGTTCAGCCTGGACCATCGGGCGGAAGCAGTGGAGCACGCGCTGCAGTACGCGCGGGACATGGGCCGGGAGCTTGCGGACCGGTTCGTGGGCATGTACGTGAACGATTGGACGCTCGACTACGGCGAGCGCGGGCGTGAATCGATCCGGCGCTTTCTCGGGCGCGCATTTGAGCGCGGTCTCCTTCCGCATCGGCAGGAACTTGAATTTGTCACGGTGCCGGGCGTCTAAAATTCTGGAAAAATATTTTTGACTCAGTTGTTCGAGCGAGTAGGGTTTTCCGCGTTAGCCGTCCCACTCCGGCCTTCTTCGCGATGGCCCGCGGCTGAGTGAACATGAAAGCGCAAGCGAACATGGACGGCGAAGGCGGATTCGATAACCGCGTCACGGTCCTGCATGTGGATGATGATCCGAACGACACTGCGTTGTTGCAGGCGGCGAGCCGGAAAGCGGGAGTGAATTTCGCCCTTCAGAATGTCGAGGACGGGGAACAGGCGATGGCGTACCTGAACGGGTCGGGAGGATACTCCGACCGGCAGCAGTACCCTCCGCCGGCGTTGGTTCTGCTGGATCTGAAAATGCCCCGGGCCACCGGCTTTGATATCCTGCGCTGGATTCGTCATCATCCCGAATGGGACGATCTCCCGGTCGTTGTCCTGTCCGGATCCGAGTTGCAGGAGGACATCCGGAAAGCGTATGCGGACGGGGCGAACTCCTATCTGATCAAACCGCTTGGATTTGAGGCCCTGGTGGATCTTGCCCGCAGCATCAATTCAGTGTGGTTGAACGCCAGTTCGCCTTCCGCCTGAGCGGAACAGGGGCAGGGACGGCCTCGTCCCCGTGAATTTGGAACAGCAACGCCGAGCTCTGCACGCACGGCGTCTTTCTGGCCATTACACGCAACAAGTATCCAGGAACGGCATGGGTCTGGCGATCTGCAAGCGCGGATCCGGGTCGAACCCGATCCGGGCGGAGGATCCTCGTTCCTGTTCACACTCCCGGCGTGTCGTGATGAAAGAAAAAGAGCCGAAACAGAGAACGTTTCGGCTCCCGGGATGTTTGGACGGATTGATTCAGTGCCTGTGATGGCCGCGCGGATGGGGTTTCCAGCCGTGGTGATGATGTCCGTGCCGGTGCACGGGAGGGTACGAGATGATCACACGGGGCCGGTGATACACGGGCGGCGCCACAACCACGGGCGGAGGCGGATAAACGGGCACGTACACCGGAGGCGCATAGACAGGCGCGGGCCGGGCGATGACGACCGGCGGTACGGGAACGCCGATCCCGATGCTCACGCTCACCCCGGCCTGGGCTGCGCCCGCGGTGCCGGCGATGATCGCTGCTGCCAATAACAGTTTTTTCATACAACAAATCTGACGAACGACCTCATGGTGTCTTCATTCGTGCGCGAAACTTTTTGCGCAAATTGAGTTGAATACCGCCGATGAAGGCGGCGTCTGATACAGGTCTTGCCTGCCCTTCTCAGGGCTTCTCCACCTGCACGCGGAAGAACGTCGCGGGAGCGTCCGGCGGGTTGGTGAAGCTCCCCATGCCGGGGGGCAGACGGATCGCGCCATCGACGGGCGCGAATCCCGTGAGTGCATTGGTGCTGCTCCACACGGTGTAAACCCGCCCGGTAACGGTGTTCCAGCGCAGCACCAGATCGTCCCCCGAACGTTCGAGTGTCGTGGTGAAGCGGCTCTCGGGATCGGAAGGATCCAGTCCGGCGACATAGGATTGCCAGAGCGGGATGCCGTTGGCGCCGAAGCTTTCGGCCAGCGCTTCGAAATCGTTCGTGGGGCCGTACGACGCCAACCACCAATACGGCGTCGGGTGATTCGTCGTCAGCAGTTCCGCGAAGTTGGCCTGGACGGTGACATTCGAGGTGAGTGTGAGCGTGACGGGGTTGTTCGTTCCCGAAAGATCGCCGCTCCAGTTCAGGAAGCGGAAATGCGTGTTGGGCCTCGCCAGCAACTGCACCGTGGAGCCGGCGGTAAAGCTGGCGCTGGCCGGCGTGACGTCGCCCCAGTCAGGACGATTCACGCCAGTGACGAGCTGCACGGTTGGAGCTGTGCTCATTTGCCCCGCCACAAGCTGCACGTCGTCGATGTTCCATCCGATTTCGCTTTGGGCCACGCTGGACGAGAGCCCCCAGCGGATCTGGAGCGAGGCGCTGCCGGAAGCCCATGCCGGGAGCGGGAGCTCCACGGCCTGCCAGCCTGTATCCGATATGGAATGGCCGCTCCAGATGGTGGTCCAGTCCGCGCCGTTGACAGAGATCTGGATGCTCGCGATGTCGTCGTTTCGAACGCGCAGCCAGCGGCGGAATCGAAGGCTGAGATTCTGCGCGCCCGAGCAGTCCACGATGGGAGTGGTGGCGTATTTCACTGACAGGCGATTCTCGTAATTGCCGGAAAGGTTGTACGCGACGATGCGGCTTCCTGTGAAACCACCGGTGGGGCCCGGTCCGGAGTACGATGGAACGCCGTATTGCCAGAGCGGTTCCAGCGTCCAGCCGGGATCCGTTTCCATGTCCGCGGCGTACAGAATCGCGGGAACGCTGACCGCAAACTGACCCAGTTCGCCTTCCGGCACAAACTCGCCGCCGATGTCCGCGACCGCGCCGGATTCAACTCGAACGGTGTAAACGCCATTGTCCTCCAGTCGCCAGGAAATCGAGTCGGGCGGATCCACGGCATAGGTGGCCGTTCGGGGCGATCCATTGGACGACGAATCGACGGAAACCAGGCGTGCCATCCGATCGTATCCGTTTGGCCCGGTCACCCGAATGTCCGCGTCGTCGATGGTTGAGACGTCGATCGGCCTGCTGCCGGAGTAAACGACCGTCAGCAGGTGGACCTTCGCGCCTGCTTCGGAAAGATTGGCCGGGCTGAATTGAGCTGCCGGAGGCGGCACAAAGCCGGTGGCCGTGACGTACCCGTTGATGAAATACTGTCCGAGGCTCCCGTAGGCGGTGTAGCCGCTCGGAGGCGATGTCATCGGAGAGCCTGCGGAGGTGTTGCGGACATACAGATAGTAAACGCCCTCGGACAGGTTGGTCTGAAGGGTGGCGCCCGTTTGTGTCGGAGGATCCGCCGCCAGCAGCAAAGCGCCGCTTTGATCCCGAAGTTGGAGAAGAAGGTCGAGGTTCCCGCCGCGTGTACCCGACGGCATGACCCACGGGGTGACTGCCAGGCGAACCGGGCCGTTGCCCGAGATGAACGAGAATACGTCCGTGTCGCTTCCAGATTCCAGGACTCCTTTGTTCGCCGGATTTGTGTTCCAGGGATCGTTGTCCGGCGTTGTGGAGACGATATTCGTTCCGCCCGTGAGAACCAGCGGCGTGGCGGTAAACGCGGTGTTGCCGTGGTCGTCGGCGCGATACGCGATTTTGCCTGCGATGATCGCCAGGTCGTCCTGGGTATTGTTGGCAAGATAATACTCGCCCTTCGACCATTGGCTCACGTTGCGCCCGTAACCGGTGCCCATGATCGGGCCCCACGAGATCTCGCCGCTGCCGTGTCCGCCATAGTACTGCGCGCCGTCTGTCTTCCCGTCGTGACTCAATCCGAGGTTGTGCCCGGCTTCGTGCGAGGCCGCCTCGGCGATGTTCGCCTCACTGTTGCTGAGCTTGTTGTGATAGACCCATGCGGGACGGTAGTAGGCGTAGTTGCCGCCGGCGAAGACGTTCACATAGGCGACCCCGCCCGCGCTCGACGACGGGTTGTCCGCGCCGTTGGCGTCGGTGTTTCGCGTGATCAACACATGCGCGGTGCGAGAATTGAATACGGCGGGCCGTTCGGTGGTCACGTCGATGTCGAACGGGGCGAAATCCTCCGCGACGCGCAGCCAGATGCGCTTGATCGCAAGCTGTTCGCTGTCGCTGAATGCTGAGTAGTCCGTATCCGTGCTGAACGGCAGCGCGGGAATGACGGTCCGATTCAGCGTGTTGTTCCAGGCCGTTCCGGTGACGTTTTCTCCGCAGAAATTCAAATAGAGAACGTTCGGCGCGCCGGGTTTGCTGTGGAAGATCAGGTGTTCGGGGAATGGACTTACCGGCACTGGCGCCCCGCCGGTCTCCGGCTCGGCTTCCTGCGTTTCCGCAGGCGTCTCAAACGTGTCCGCATAGAACACGCCGCCTTCCGGGTCCGTGTTGAGCATTTCGGTGTCGGCATCGGTAAAGTGGAACGAGCGGAGCCATTGGATCGCGCGGTCGCGCGCGGGTTGGGGAAGGCGCTCGATCTGCGAGCGGAAACGCCCGGGCGGCAGTTGGTCCGGCCAATTGAACGCGCCCGGGGCGAACTGGCGAACGGGACCTGCGGGTTGCGCCGCTGCGATCGTGGCCGAAACGGCCACGAACAGAGTCGCCCCCCGGATCACCTCAAGACCAAACGTCGGTTTCGACACTGCTGAAACAACACTTCGCGCGGCGCTGCCTGAGACGCTCAGGACGCGCCTTGTCCCTGTTTGGGACAAGCTCGTCGTTCCGCCCGCTTTGTCAGGCGGGTCACGAGTGCGGCACCGTATCACACAGCGGGAAGTATTCCAGCCCGGATTATGGCAATCGTGCGCCCTTGACAACGGAAAGGGTCCCGCATCGGGCGAAGTCTCCATCGCGGGACGCGATACTCGAGATCCGGAGAAGGCAGCGCATCGGACGGCTGCGTTGTGGTTTCTCCGATATCGTCATCTGCGGAACAACCACAGCACCAGGGTGAGAATAACGCTGATCAACAGGCAGGTGATGATGGGGAAATGGAAGCTGAAATCGCCGCGTGTGTAGTGGATATCGCCCGGCAGCCGGCCGAGCCAGCCTTTCCCAAACCCCGCCCACAGCAGCGCGCCGAACGCGGCCAGGGCGAGGCCTGCAATGACCAGAATCTTTCCGATCTCGTTCATCCCTTCCTTTTATTCCACATCCGCCAGTTTCTGGAAACTCTCTTCAATGAACGTCGTTCCTTGGATCCGGGCCAGTTTTGAGTAAAGACCGTTCGCCGCCAGCAGCTCGTCGTGCCGGCCGCGCTCGACGATCTGTCCCTGGCGAATCACCAGGATCTGGTCGGCATTGCGAATCGTGCTCAGCCGGTGCGCGATCACAAAGCTCGTGCGGTTGGCCATCAATCGCTCGAGTGCCTCCTGAATGAGCTTCTCAGTGGCCGTGTCCACGCTCGCCGTCGCCTCGTCCAGGATCAGGATCGGCGCATTCTTCAACAGCGCCCGCGCGATGCTCACCCGCTGTTTTTCTCCGACGCTCAGCTTGACGCCGCGTTCGCCGACGCGGGAGTCGTAACCGTGCGGGAGCCGCGTGATGAACTCGTGGCAATTGGCCGCGCGCGACGCCGCAATCAGTTCCTCCTCGGTGGCGTCGGTCCGGCCGTACAGGATGTTCTCGCGAATCGTTCCGTTGAACAGGAAGGCTTCCTGGCTTACAACGCTGATGTTGTCGCGCAGCGCCTTGAGAGACACGCCGCTGATATCCACGCCGTCGATCAGGATGCGGCCCGCGGTGGGTTCGTAGAAGGCCGGGAGCAGGTTGACGAGAGTGGATTTCCCGGCGCCGGTCGGGCCCACCAGCGCCACCACTTCGCCCGGGCGCGCGTGCAGGTTGATGTGGCGCAGGATCGGGCGTTCGCCGTAGCTGAAGCTGACATTCTCGTATTGGACTTCTCCCCGGATGGGCTTCGTGAAGACACCGCGCCGGTCGGGCCGTTCCTCCGGCATGTCGAGGATGTCGAACACGCGCGCTGCGGCGGCGCGGGCCGACTGGAGCATCTGGTTCAACCCATGCAACCGTCCGACCGGTTCGTAGAAGAAGATGCCCGCGTAGAGCATGAACGCCACGAGCTCGCCCACCTCCATGCGCCCGTTCAGCACCTGCACGCCGCCCACCCAGAGCACCAGACCGATTCCTGCGGCGCCGATGAACTGCATGCCGGGCCCGTAGTTCGCCCAGGCCCGCATGACCACCAGCGTGCTCCGGCGGAGATCATCGGCGCGTTGCGCGAAGCGTTCATCCTCGTGCGACTGGCGCCCGAACGCCTTGATCTGCCGAATGCCCTGGAGGTTGTCCATCAGCAGGGCGTTCATCGCGCTCGCCGCCTCGCGCTGGAGACGGTAACGCTTGTGCGCCGTCAACGTGTACCAAAGGGCACCGCCCACCAGAAAGGGCAGGGGAATCAAAGCAATGCCGCCCAGCAACGGACTGGACATGAACATGAACACCAGCGCGCCGGCAATGCTCAACAGCGCCACGGTTCCCTGCTCGACGCCGTCGATCAACAGCCGTTCCACGTTGTTCACGTCTTCAATCACCCGGGTCATCAGGTCTCCCGAGGCGCGCTGGTCGAACCAGGCCACCGGCAGCCGTTGCAGCCGGGCATAGACATGCCGGCGCATGTCGAAGATCACATTCTGCTCGAGCGCGTTGTTGATCCGGATGCGGATGCTGTTGAACAGTTCCCGGAGAAAGAACGCCCCGAGCAGGCCGATGGCGACCGGCGTGAGCAGGTCTCGCCGTCCCTGAGTGATCACGTCGTCAATGATCACGCGGGTCAGCCGGGGATAAAGAAAGCCGAACGCAAGCGAGAGAATCGCGCAGCCCACGGTGGCCACGGCCATCCACAAATAGGGCTTCAGATACACGCCCACGCGGCGGACCACTTCACCGACAGAACGCGGCGCCGAGCGGAACGTGGGATCCGTGTGCGAGCCGTAGCCTGGATGGGAAGCCATTCGAACCCCGAAGCATCAGTTGTTCCCCATGGCAGCCGGGCGCTTCCCGCCCGCGCCGTCCCCCTTGAAGTTTCCTTTGTCTGGCATGCAGAAGATATCGGCCAAAACTGCCGCGGGAACAAGTCTTTCAACGAACCGGCCCGTGGTGGTTGCGGCCCGGCCTCAGGTCGTTACCGGCCCTTGAGCCTGCGCGGCGCTGCATAAACTGCGTGCAAATGACCGGGCACCGTTTTAGATTGGCCGCGCGAAATGTATCCATCCGTTGCCACGAAAGACCCGGCGGCCGTAGCGGCGGAGGTGCATTCGATTTATCTCGGTAGTTTTCCCGACGGCGATCCTCGTTTCGTTTCACGGGTCTTCGGCTGGGTATCGGACTGTTTTTCAGGGAACTACGCGGACTACCGGCCGGTGGACGCGCTGTATCACGATTTCGAGCATACTTTGCAAGGCACCTTGTGCATGGCGCGCCTGCTGCAGGGGCGGCACCGGGCCGGAGCGCAGCCGGTCGTGAGCCGGAAACTGTTCGAGCTCGGGCTGCTGGCAATCCTGCTCCACGATACCGGCTACCTCAAGAAGCGCGATGATCCCGAGGGCACGGGGGCGAAATACACCATCACGCACGTGGAACGCAGCGCCGATTTCGCCGCGCGCCTGCTCGCGGAAAAGGGTTATGCGGCGCCGGACATCCGGACCGTGCAGAACATGATCCATTGCACGGGCGTGCATGCGGTGATCGACGCGATCGGCTTCCAGAGCGACGAGGAACGAATCGTCGGGTGCGCGCTGGGCACCGCCGATCTGCTGGGGCAGATGGCCGCGGACGATTATGTCCAGAAACTGCCCGCGCTCTACGAGGAATTTGCCGAAGCCGCGCGATACTCGGGAGACCGCACGCATTTTGTGTCGAGCTACTCGAGCGCGGAGGATCTGATGAGCCGGACGCCGGTTTTCTGGGAAACGTTCGTGAGCGTAAAGCTCAATCGCGATTTCGGCGGATTGTTCCGGTTTCTGAACCAACCGTATCCGGACGGACCCAACGAGTATCTGGAGCGGATCGAGGCGAACATGCGGCGCCTGCGGCAGCGCACCACCGCCGGTGTGGGCCGTTGAATCCGCGGATCTTCACCCAGACAGCTGGTGATAATGGCGCGTGACGGCGCCTTTTGTTTTTCATTTTTGACCCGGGCGCCTAGATTGGCGGCATGTCACGCGAGTACGTGTTGCAGCCGTTTCGGCCCGCCGTCCGGCTTCAGATCGACTACGCGCGCGAGCTGAACGAGCAACAGCTGGCGGCCGTGACCGCGCCGCCCGGGCCCGCACTCGTCATCGCCGGCGCGGGATCGGGCAAAACGCGCACGCTGATCTATCGCGTGGCCTATCTGCTGGAACAGGGCATTCCTCCCGACCGGATCCTGCTGCTTACGTTCACCAACAAAGCCGCGAAGGAGATGATGCGCCGGGTGTCGGATCTGCTGGGGCAGGACTTGCCCGAGCTCTGGGGCGGCACGTTCCACTCCGTGGGCAACCGGATTCTGCGCCGGCATGCCGCCGCGCTCGGTTATCAGCCGGATTTCACCATTCTGGATCGCGAGGACGCCAAGCATCTCATCAATGCCTGCATCGGCGAAGCCGACATCGACGTGAAGGCCACACGCTTTCCCAAAGGGGACGTGCTCGCGGAAATCTTTTCGATGGCGCTCAACACGGGCCGGACCATCGAACAGGTTCTCCAGGAGGAATACGACAGTTTCGCGGAACTGTCCGCGGCGATCGGGGATGTGGCAAAGCGTTATGCCGCGCGGAAGCGCGAGACCAACTCGGTGGATTTCGACGATCTGCTGGCGCTCTGGTTGAAGCTGTTGCAGACCGACACCGAAGCCTGCGAACGCTACCAGCGACGTTTCCAGTTCATCCTTGTGGACGAATACCAGGACACCAACAAGCTGCAGGGCGAGCTGATCGATCTGCTGGCGGCGCGGCACCAGAACGTCATGGTGGTGGGCGACGACGCGCAAAGCATCTATGCCTGGCGCGGCGCGCACTATGAAAACATTTTGAAGTTCCCGGAGCGCTATCCGCGGGCGGCGGTGTTTCGGATCGAAACCAACTACCGGAGCACGCCGGAGATTCTGGAGGTGGCGAACGCCGCGATTCGCGCGAACGTGCATCAGTTTGCCAAGCACCTGACGGCGGCCCGCAAGTCCGGCCAGAAACCGGCGCTGGTCGTCTGTCACGACGCGTCGGAGCAGGCGGCGTTTGTCGCCCAGCACGTGCTGGCGTTGCGCGAGGAGGGTTACCGGCTGGACCGGATGGCGGTGCTGTACCGGTCCCACTTTCACGCGCTGGAACTTCAGCTGGAACTCACCCGCCGGAACATCCCGTTCACGATCACCAGCGGCATCCGCTTCTTCGAACAGGCGCACATCAAGGACGTGGCCGCGTGCCTCAAACTCGTGCTCAACCCGCGCGACGAACTGTCGTTCAAGCGCATTGTCCAGCTCCTGCCGGGCATCGGCGCCAAAGGTGCCGACAAGCTTTGGCGCAAGTTCACTGAACTGAGCCGCGCGGACACGGGCCCGGGGGCCCTGGCGCGCGGGTTGCAGTCCTGTGCGGGTGCGGTGCCCCGAAAAGCCGCGGTGGCATGGGCGCAGTTCGCCGCCACTATCGCGCAGCTCGAGGCCGAGGATGTCCGCAACGATGCTTCCCGAATGATCAGCCTCGTCCTCGAAGCGATGTATGAGGATTATCTGAAGGAGAACTATCCGAATTACCGGTCGCGCGTTGAAGACCTGGAACAACTGGCCGTGTTCGCCCGGCAGTTTGCATCCCCGGCCGACTTCCTCACCCAGCTTGCCTTGCTGACCAGCGTTGATGCCGAGGAAGAGCAGGCGGTCACGCGCGACGATGAACCACTGCGATTGTCCACCGTGCACCAGGCCAAGGGGCTCGAGTTCGACGTGGTCTTCGTGATCATGCTGTGCGAAGGATTGTTTCCGTCCGCCCGGTCATTGGAAACCCTCGAGGGAGAGGAGGAGGAACGGCGGCTGTTCTGCGTCGCCATCACGCGCGCCCGGAACGAACTGTATCTGACGTATCCGCTGCTTCGAAGCATTCAGGGCGGTTCCGGGGAGTCGTTTCAGCAACCGTCCCGTTTCCTTGGTGAAATCCCTCCTGAACTGCTCGAGGAGTGGAACCTGCGGTCGTATCGATAAACGCGCTTCGCCGGGCAAGGCAAGCGGAGCCTGAACCCGGTTCAGTTTTCCGCTGTTTTGATCCGCTTGAGATCCTCCGCCAGGAACGCGGCCACGTCCTTGAAGCGGGCGACGTTGTCCGGGTTCACGTTCATCAATGTCTGGTGCGCCTCCAGGCAGTTGCGCGTCACTTCTTCGCGGCTCGGATTTGCTGCCGGCACGGGTTCCTGGCCCGGAGCGCCGTCCGGGAAACCCGTGATGTCCTGCGTGAGATGAAAGAGATGCAGCACCCCGAGGTTCTCCAGCAGGTCCGTGATGCGCGCGTTCGGCTGATACAACTCGATCCGGCGCTCGACCGAATCCGGCTGCGGCCCGTTCAATCTCAGGCCGAACCCGGCGAGCACGCCGAGGAAGGTGCTGTCCATCAGAGCGCATTCCCGCAGGTCCAGCACAAAGCGCGCGAATCCTTTGTTCAGCAGTTCGTTCAACAGGGTTTTGAAATCGATGCTGGAGGTGAAGTTGGCGCGGCCGCAAATCCGCACGCAGGCGGACTTTCCGCGTGTTGAAACCAGCATTTTTGCTGACGGTGCACTCATGGCGATGTCATGCCGGGACCGGGGCCGTCTCCGGGCGGCTCACGATGGCCACGAGCGCCTGTTGGAGAACGAGTCGTTCATCCAGGCCGCTCGATACGAGCCGCTGGTTGCACTGCAACAAACGGGCCATTGCCTCGACAAGCTCGGTCTCGCTGTAATGTTTCACCTGGGGCAACGCCTTGTAAAGGACGTAGGGATTCAGCGCCAGCGGGTTGAAGCGCCGGTCCGCAGGAAGCTTGTCCGCCGGAATGCGGCCCAGTTGCGCTTTGAACCGGGAATAGTCCGCTTCGGGCTTGATCCATCCTTCCCGCAACATCTCCTTCAACATCAGCAGCGCGCGCACTTTCGAAATCAGGCCGTACAACAACCCGATCTCGGATTTGTCGGAATCGAACTGCATCTCCCAGAACTCCTCGTCCAGCCGCCGCAGCAGCCGCGGCAGATCGCGATCGCCCAACGCGTCGCCCAGCGCGAACGCGCGCGCCGTCTTGTTCCGGCTGCAAACCGCATCGACATCCTCCAATCCGATCTCGGCGCGGTCGCCGACGTAAAGCGAAAGCTTCTCAACCTCGTTGGCCAGTTGGCGCGGGTTGGGTCCAATCCGGCTGACCAGTTCGGCCAGGGCTTCGTCCGAAATGCTCTTCTGCCGTGCCCGCAGCGCGCGGGCCGCCATGGTCTCGGCTTCATCCGCCCAGTGGCGGTCGTCGGCCGACCAGCCGGCGAAACTTTCCACCGAGCCGATCCTGTCCAGCGTCTTGTAGAAGACCTTCCGCTTGTCCACCTTCCCGGCGCTGACGAGCAGGCGGACGTCTTTCCAGTCAAACTCCTTCAGATCCTGCGCCAGGGAAGCCAGGGCTTCGGTGACGTCCGCCGAGCTTGCGGCCCGTTCGTCTCCGAGGAAATTGCAGTCCTTCAGCCAGACCACCTTCGCGCCGCCGAAAAAGGGAAGGGTCTGCAGAGCCTCGCGCAGCCGGCCGATCGCCTTGAGCGCCTCGCCGCTGTTCGCGACGCCGGCGTCGATGATCTCGTGGTCCATGCCCCCGGCTTCGGCGGTCCACTGCTGGTACACCTCGCGCGCGCGCTGTCGGACGGCGAACTCGTCCTCACCGAAAACGAGCAGGACGGAAGGCGCGGGCTTCGGAGCGGCGGGCATTACTAGTCGGACTCGGTCTCGCCGCCGGTCTCGTTGATGCGGTCGAGCACTTCGCTCATGTCCTCCACCTGTTCGAAGAGCGAGGTGGCGACGTAGATGGGCCGCTTTTGCGCCGTGGCCAGCGCCAGGCAATCGCTGGGGCGCGCGTCAATTTCGACCAGCTTGCGGGCAACCTCGTTCTGCTGCCGAAGAATCAGGCGCGCGAAGTAGGTGGAATTTCTCAGCTCGGTAATGACGATGCGTTCGACCGTGATGTCGAACCCTTTGAAAATGCTTTGAATCAGGTCGTGTGTGAGCGGGCGTTCCTTCGGTGTCTCCCGCAGAAAATTGCTGATGACCAGCCCCATCTGGGGCTCGACGTTGATGACGAACACCTTCTCGTCATTGCCGACAAATAACGCGCAGCCACTGTTGGCAGGCAGAATCCCTCGAATCTGAACCTGCACGACGTCGTTCTTCATAGAGAGAGTGTATTGCGCAATGAACAAAAGACAAGTCCTCGACCGATACGCAGTAGCACGTAGAAGGTCATCGGCCGCCGGGTGTCATGCCGTCGCCGGCGGAACCTCTTTGGCCAGAAACTGGTTCTGGATGTAGGTCTTGAAATAGGCGTCCTTGCGGGGTGCCGACAGGAGCCCCTGGTAGCGGAAGTTGGGTACGCCCTCGTAGCACATGGACGTGGCATTGCGGAACTTCACATAGAGCCGGCGAGCGGCGGCAACGTAACCCACCGATTCGAGCAGGTCGGTATCCACGCGCAGCATCTTCACTCCTGGTTGCATAAGACTCCTTCCGTTGGGGCCGTTATAGGCCAGGCGCGGACGCGGCGTCGAGCGAAAACCCCGGTCCGGCGTCTCGCCGATTGCCGCCCTATCGGTGAACCGCTAATGTGGGCGCGTGCGCAACCTGGATTCGGGAAAGGCCGGCGGCCGCCTCAATTGGCGGCAGGTCCGCACATTGTATCTCTGCGAACTGCGATCGGCTTTGCGCGAGCGCATCATTGTCATCAACAGCATCCTGATCCCCATTCTCCTCTATCCCGCGATCATGTGGGTCGCCTTTACCGGCCTCATGTTTCTCGAAGGCATCAAGGAAAAGGCCGTTTCGAGAGTCGCGGTGCAGGACTGGCCCGACCAGCACCCGGATCTCCGCCTCAAATTCGAGCGCGACAGGCAGATCCAGCTTGTCCCCTGGACCCCCGCCACCGGCACCAACGACATCAAGACGGGGTCGGTGGACGCGCTCATCGAGTTCCTGCCGCCCGACGACAGCGCGGCCGCCCTGGACAGGAACTTCCACGCGCGGATTACATTCAGCCGGTCGATCGAACGCAGCAGCGCCGCCCAGGAACGGGCAGCCGATCTGTTGAACGAATATCGCGCCGAGTGGCTCACCCGCGAGGCGGGCCGGCGCGGAATCTCGACCGCCGATTGGGAAGGACCCGTTGTCGAACTGAAGAATGTCGCCTCCGAAAAGGAGATGGGCGGCTTCCTGCTGGGTCTTGTCCTGCCGGTGCTCTTCGGCGTCATGGTTGCCGTCGGTTGCTTCTACCCCGCCGTGGACTCGACGGCGGGCGAGCGGGAACGCCATACGTGGGAGACTTTGATGTCCTCCGCGGCGAGCCGAACCAGCATCGTGACCGCAAAGTACCTCTACGTCGCCACCTTCGGCGGGGTTGCGGGCATCCTGAACGTTGCGGCGATGGCCCTGACGGTGAAGCCCATCTTCGCGCCGATGCTGAAGGAGGCGGGCATTCACATCAGCTTCACGCTGTCGCCGGCGGCGGTTCCGTTCGTGTTTGCGGCGGCCGCGTTGCTTGCGGGGTTTGTGGCGGCGGCCATGATGATCTTCGCTGCGTTTGCGCGCACGTTCCGTGAAGGGCAGACCATGATCATGCCGTTCTACCTGCTGGTGATCATGCCGCCCATGTTCCTCCAGATTCCCGGCCTGGCGTTTTCCGTGCCGCTCGCGTTTATCCCGGTCGTGAATGTCACCATGATGGTCCGCTCCGCGCTCTCCAACCAGTTCCCGCTGCTCCCCATCGCCATCACACTGGTGATGTCGGTGGCAATGATCGCGGCCTGCATCCGGCTCGCTTCGGTGGTCCTGCGGTTCGAAGACGTGATGGTCGGCTCGTACAACGGCAACCTGAACCGGTTCATCCGCGAGCGCCTCCTGAATCAGCCGCCCAACAAGCCATTCTCTCCTCATGAATGACCTGCCTGTCCGTGTCAACGCGTTGCAGAAGCTTTATGCGGACGATCTCCGCGGCGAGGTTCGAGCCGTTGACGGTGTCAGCTTCGAATGCCGTTCCGGCGAGATCTTCGGCCTGCTCGGCGCCAACGGCGCCGGCAAGACGACCACCTTGCGGATGCTCGCCACCATCCTCAAGCCCACCTCCGGAACCGCGCATCTGATGGGCTTCGATATCGTCACGCAGCCGGAGGAGGTCCGGCGCCATCTTGGCTTTTACTCCGCCACCACGGCCCTTTACCCGCGATTGACCGCGCGCGAAACGCTCGAGTTCTTCGCCCGCGTCAACGGCTACCCCGAAGAGCGCGTGCCCGGGCGGGTGGACTTCCTCATCCAGCGATTCGGTATCGGCGAATACCAGAACGCGCGGGTGGACCGGCTGTCCCAGGGAATGAAACAGAAAGTGTCCATCGCGCGGACGGTCGTCCACGATCCGCCGGTGCTGATCTTCGACGAACCCACCGTGGGCCTCGACGTGCTCAACGCTCTTGAAATGCAGAAGGTCATCCGCGGATTCCGCGACGAAGGGAAGACCATCCTGTTCTCCACCCACATCATGAGCGAAGCGGAAAAGCTCTGCGATCGCATCGCCATCATCCATCGCGGGCGAATTCACGCGTGCGACACCCTTGAAAACCTGCGCGCCGCCACCGGGAAGCACTATCTCGAAGACATTTTCGTCGAGGTGATCGGACGGGCCGAGGCGGAAAACCTGTCGCGCACGCCGGCGTCATGAAGCTGAACCTGCCGGCGCTCCGCACGCTTTACCTGAACGAGATGCGCATGATCCTGCGCGATCGGCGCACGATCATCATGGCGGTCGTCCTCCCGATGGTGGTCCTGCCGGTCGTGCTGTTCGCCTCGAGCTGGACCCGGGAACGCCGGGAAGCCGCGCTGGCCAGGACCGTGTACCGGTACGCGGTTGCCGGCGCCAACGAGGAACAGGCGCGGGCAATCGTCGCGCGGGCGCGTGAAGTCGCGTTGACGTCGACCAACGCCAACGTGCGACGGCTGCACTTCGAGGAAAAGAGCGTCACCAACGTCATGGAAGCGCTCGATCGGCGGGAAATTCATTTCTTCGTCGAAGGAATCGATCCGGAGGAGTCGGCCGGGGCCGACGACCACGACGGGCGCGACGTGCTCCGGATTGTCTATCGTGGCGACCGCGATGATTCGGGTTCGGGCGCGAGCGCAATGCAGGCGCTGCTGGCGCAGGCGGCGCGTGCGCAACGCCGGGTGCTTCTGGAAGCGCATGCCTTCCCGGTGCCGCCCGAGCAGGTTGCGGCAGTTTCCAGCACCGATCTGGCCTCCAAAGGCCAGGCGGCCGGCCTCGCTCTGGGACGGATCATCACGCTGCTGGTGCTCGTCCTGATCTTCAGCGGCGGCGCAGTGGTGGCGAGCGACCTCCTGGCCGGCGAGAAGGAGCGCGGCACCCTGGAGACATTGCTGACCACCTGCGCCGGCCGGACGGAGGTGATTGCCGCCAAACACCTGGTGACCCTGTCCATGGCGTTGTTCATTACGCTGCTTCAGGGAGCGAACCTCCTCGTCTGTGTCGGGTTTCGATTGATCCCGGTGCCGGCGGATCTTGCGGCGGCGCTGCCGGTTCGCCAGATTCTGCTGTTGCTGTTCCTGCTGTTGCCGGTGGCGGCGCTGGCTGCGGGAATGTTGCTGCTTACGTCCGGTTACGCCCGGACCTACAAGGAAGCGCAACTCTACTTCCTGCCCGTTGTGTTGCTCGGCGTGGTTCCCGCGCTGGCGCCTTTCTTCCCGGACCTGCCGCTGCGTTCCATTCTGGTGCTGGTCCCTGTGAGCAATATCGCCATCGCCGTCAAGGATGCGCTCTCCGGCGTGTTCGATTGGCCGATGATCGTTCTGGCGTGGCTGGTGACGGGCGGAGCGGCGGCGGCTGTGATGCGCTGGAGCGTGGCGTTCCTCTCGGAGGAACGGCTCGTGATGCCGGCGGCGGGCGATGCCGCGGAGTTCGCCGGCGGGCCTGCCAGGTTCAGCCGGCACGCAGCGAGCTGGTTTGCCGCGCTGTGGGCCGTGCTGTGGATCGTCAACAGTTACATCTCCTCGGCCGATATCCGCGTTCAGTTGTTCGTGAATCTCGTGGTTCTGTTCTTCGGCGCTTCGCTGCTGATGATGTGGCGGTATCGATTGAATCCGCGCGAGGCGCTGGCGCTGCGGATGCCGAGACTCGCGGTGTGGCCCGCCCTGCTGTGCGCCATACCCGGAGGCGCGTTGACCGCGAACGGGCTGGCGCGGCTTTCCACCCGCATCATCCCGGTTCCTTCGGAAGCGCTGGACGAATTCACGCGCAGCGTGATCCCGGAAGGAATGGACCTGTTCCAGTTGCTGTTCTTCCTCGCTGTCATGCCGGCGATCTTTGAGGAGATCGCCTTCCGCGGACTGCTGCTGCACGGGTTGCACCGGCGTTTGCGCCCGGTGGCGCTGGCCGTTGTGGTCGGTCTGGTGTTCGGCATCTTCCACTTTGCGCTCTTCCGCTTCGTCGGCACCGCGTTCCTCGGAGCGCTGCTGGCGGCCGTCACGCTGCTGACCGGTTCTCTCCTTCCCGCCGTGGTGTGGCACGCGGCCAACAACGCCCTCGGTGTCATCGCCGCGCGCAACGAAATCCCCATGTCGGACCTGCACCCGGGATACTACCTTGCCGGCGCCGGATTGCTGGCGGTGGGCTTCTGGATCGTGTGGAAAAACCGCACGCCGTATCCCGGCTTGAGACCGTATCGCAAGTCAGCCTGAACGGGCAGAACCGATGCCTGCCACCGGGACAATTCTTGTCGCATATGCGCGCGGAATTGTCCTGAATCCAAAAAGGCCTGTTTTCGCAAGAGGCTGGAAATCAGGTTTTTGAGAAAAGTGAGCGGACAATTTTTGTCGCATATGCGCGCAGAATTGTCCTGAGAGCAAAGGGGAGACTCGGGCATCTCCAGTGCGTGGTCGGACCTGGAAGATAGAAAGACTCTCTCGCCGCTGTGCTGAGGAGACTGTTTTTTGTCGCGTGCCCGTCCCGGGATTGTTCATGCTGCGCGTGTGAAAGCAAAAACGGAGGAGTTTTTGTACCTGTTTCTCTGGTCAGCGGATATGGCCATGCGACCGACGTTTCGAAATCTTACCGACTCGTTCGAGAGCTGGGCCTATCGCAAAGGGCTGCTTAAACAGTTGCATCGTCTTGAAAAGCAGCGGTTGCTTGAACGTGATGCAAGGCATTCCGAAGATCGGCTCTACCGACTCACGGCGGCAGGGCGCTTGCACGCGCTCGGTGGACGTGATCCGGAGGAGCGGTGGGCGCGCGCATGGGATGGATCGTGGCGACTTGTCATCTTTGATGTGCCATGCGAGAGGGATATCGAGCGGGACCGTTTGAGACGCTACTTGCGGAGCAAATGGTTTGGTTACCTTCAGAAGAGTGTTTGGATCACGCCGGATCCGCTTGAAGACGAGGTGGCCATCCTCGGGAAAGGCAAGATCAACGTTGAATCCCTGGTCCTGCTCGAAGCGCGCGGCTGTGCGGGCGAGTCGGATGCGAGCATCGTGCAAGGTGCGTGGGAGTTTGACGAGATCAACCGGTGCTATGAGCGCCATCTTGAAATCCTGGACAGGCGGCCTGAAGGGCCGTTGCGGACGAGGGCGGCATCGAACGCCCTTGCGCGTTGGGCAGCTGCGGAGCGCGAAGCCTGGGCAGAAGCGCTGAGCAAGGATCCCCTGCTTCCGGTTCGCCTGCTCCCGCCGAATTATCTGGGCCGGCAAGCCTGGCTTAAGCGTGTGCAGGTGTTCCAGAAGGCGGCAGCTCAGCTTCAAACCTTCGAGCTTATGGACGCGTGGGACAAACCTGACAGATGCGCTCTGTCGGAAACTGTCCTGACCCGGCGATAAGCGGACCTGGTTTCGAGGCGGATGAGCTCGTTCTTGCCTGGATTATCGGGACAATTCTTGTCGCATATGCGCGCGGAATTGTCCCGGGTCCAGGGAGGTCGATTTTTGTAACAATCAACTATTGAGCGACTTGCCGATTTGGTCGGGACAATTTTCGTCGCATATGCGCGCGGAATTGTCCCGGGGTCAGGCGGGGGTGTAGTTCAGCCAGGGATTGAGCCAGCGCTCCATTTCGGCAAGGGTTTTGCCTTTGCGGCGGGCGAGGTCTTCAACCTGGTCGCGGCCGAGTTTCCCGACGGCAAAGTACTTGGACTCGGGATGCGCGAAGTAGAGTCCGCTGACGCTGGCTCCGGGCCACATCGCAAAGCTTTCCGTGAGCCGGATGCCCGTGTGCTGTTCCACGTCCAGCAGATCCCAGATCAGCGCCTTCTCAGTGTGATCCGGGCAGGCCGGGTATCCCGCGGCAGGCCGAATACCACGGTATTTTTCGGCAATCAGGTCCTGGTTGGTGAGGTTTTCGCCGCGTCCGTATCCCCACTCCTCGCGGACGCGCTTGTGGAGGTATTCGGCGAACGCCTCGGCCAGCCGGTCGGCCAGCGCCTCGGCCATGATGGCGTTGTAGTCGTCATGCTTTGCCTTGAACGCCTCCACCAGCTCCTTCACTCCGTGACCCGCGGTCACGGCGAAAGCGCCGATGTGATCCGCCACAGGCGCAGGTTGAGGATGGGAGCTCGAAGCATTCGGTTTCGGAGCGACGAAGTCGGCGAGGCACCAGTTCGGTGAGCCATCGTTCTTCTCCATTTGCTGGCGGAGGAAGTGGAAAGTCGTTCGCACATGCCGTCGAGATTGGTTCGTGTACACTTCGACGTCGTCGCCGACGGCATTGGCGGGGAACAGTCCATAGACGGCGCGCGGCCGCAGCAGCTTTTTGGAGACGATTTCAGCGAGCAACGCCTGGGCGTCGGCGAACAGTTGGCGGGCCTGTTCGCCGTGTTTTTCGTGCTGGAAGATTTTCGGGTAAACCCCGCGCAGTTCCCACGTGTGAAAGAACGGTGTCCAATCAATGAATGGGACAAGGTCCTCGAGCGTCACGCGGAAGATTCCGGCATGCCCGTGGGTGGAACCGCAAGGGCAGTGCCCGGGCGGAATTTCCTCCGAGGTCAGGATGCGAATGCCCGTGAACTCGGGTTTGGGCGGAGTGTCGTGAACGAGCCGGGGGCCGCGGGCGCGCGCTTCCTCAATGGACAGCAGTTTTTCTTTTCGGCTGGAATGTTGCGATCGCAGCCGCTCGTATTCGTCGCGGATGCGGGCTGTGAAATCCGCTTTTGATTCCGGGTTGAGCAGGGCGCTGGCGACGGGCACGGCGCGGCTGGCATCGAGCACATGAACGACGGGCTGGCTGTAGTTGGGCGCGATTTTGACGGCGGTGTGCGCCTTGCTCGTGGTGGCGCCGCCGATGAGCAGGGGAAACCGCGCGCCGGTGCGCTCCATTTCGCGCGCGACATGGACCATCTCGTCGAGGCTCGGTGTGATCAGTCCGCTCAGACCGATGAGGTCGGCATTTTCGCGCCGGGCCGTTTCCAGGATTTTCTCCGAAGGCACCATGACGCCGAGGTCGATGACTTCGTAGTTGTTGCACGCGAGCACGACGCCGACGATGTTTTTGCCGATGTCATGGACGTCGCCCTTGACGGTGGCGAGGACGATCTTGCCCTGGGGGCGCACAGTTTCGCCGGCGGCGGTCCGCGCCGCCTTTTCGGCTTCCATGAACGGGGTGAGATAGGCGACGGCCTTTTTCATCACGCGCGCGGACTTGACGACCTGGGGAAGGAACATTTTCCCGGCGCCGAAGAGGTCGCCGACGATGTTCATGCCGGCCATGAGCGGGCCTTCGATGACGGCGAGGGGTTTGCCGTACTTGAGCCGCGCTTCCTCGGTGTCCTGTTCGATGTAGGTGTCGATCCCTTTGACGAGCGCGTGCGAGAGGCGTTCCTCGACAGTGCCCTTTCGCCACTCGGCTTCGGCAGTGTCGTCGTCTTCGCTTGCCGGTGCTCCGGCGGCTTTCCTTTTGAGCTCCTCGCCGAAGGCGACGAGGCGTTCGGTGGCGTCGGGGCGGCGGTTGAGCAGGACGTCTTCGACGAGTTCCTTCAGTTGCGGTTCGATCTCGTCGTAAACCTCGAGCATGCCGGCGTTGACGATGCCCATGTCGAGCCCGGCGTTGATGGCGTGGTAGAGGAAGGCGGCGTGCATGGCTTCGCGGACGACGTTGTTGCCGCGGAAGCTGAAGCTGACGTTGCTGATGCCGCCGCTGACCCTGGCGTGCGGGAGGTGCTGTTTGATCCAGCGCGTGGCATTGATGAAATCGAGCGCGTAATTCGCGTGTTCCTCGATGCCAGTGCCCACCGTGAGAACGTTCGGATCGAAGATGATGTCCTCGGGCGGGAAGCCGAGTTCATTGACGAGAATGTTGTAAGCGCGCCGGCAGACCTCGATACGGCGTTCGAAGGTGTCGGCCTGGCCGCGTTCGTCGAATGCCATGACGACGACGGCGGCGCCGTATTGCAGGACCTTGCGCGCGTGCTCGCGGAACTTTGCTTCGCCTTCCTTGAGCGAGATCGAATTGACGATGCCTTTTCCCTGGAGGCATTTGAGGCCGGCTTCGATGACCTCCCACCTGGAGGAATCGATCATGAACGGGACCTTCGCCACCTCGGGTTCGCCGGCGAGCAGGTGGAGGAAGCGGGTCATCGCGGCGACGCCGTCGATCATGCCTTCGTCCATGCAGATGTCGATGAGGTTGGCGCCGTTCTCGACCTGCTGGCGGGCGATGGCGACGGCTTCCTCGAATTTGCCTTCCTTGATGAGTTTCGCGAACTTCGGCGAACCGGCGACGTTGGTGCGTTCGCCGATCATGATGAAGGTGCCGGGTTGCTGAGTGAACGGCTGCGAACCGCTCAGGCGCAAGGGGCGGAAAGAGCCGGATGCGGGAGACGCTTCCGGATTGTCCGGCGAAGGCGAGAGTGTGGTAGTGGACTGGTCGTGAAGAGAGGGCCTCCTCCCCCCGGCCCTGTCCTCCATTCTGCGAACGGAGGAGAGGGGGGTTGGAACAGCGTGTTCGGCCGGTGTGGTTGCGAGCGGGCTGAGAGCGTCGAGCCACGCGACGTTCCGTTTCCGCGGCGGCACGCCATCGAGTGCTTTGGCGATGGCGGCGATGTGTTCGGGCGTGTTGCCGCAGCAGCCGCCGGCGATGTTCACCAGCCCGCTCCGGGCGAAGTCGCCGAGGTATCGCGCCATGTCCGCGGGTTCCAGGTCGAAGCCCGTTGGCGAGAGCGGATTGGGGAGGCCGGCATTGGGATAACACGCGACAAACGTGTCGGCCTTCTCAGCCAGCTCGGCCAGGAACGGGCGCATGAGATCCGGCCCGAGTGAACAGTTCAAACCGACTGCAAGGGGCCGGACATGCTTCACTGCGATCCAGAATGCCTCGACGGTCTGGGCCGAGATCATGGTTTCGCCGCCGCGGCCGACTGCTGCGGAGATGATAATGGGCAGTTGTTTGCCTTGCTCGTCGAACACTTCCTGGATCGCCAGCAGCGCGGCCTTGGCGTTCAGCGAATCGAATACGGTTTCGACCAGCAGAAGGTCCACGCCGCCGGACAGGAGCGCGCGGACCTGTCGCGCGTAGGCGGCTTTCACCTGGTCGAAAGTCACCACCCGGAAGGCCGCGTCGTCGGGATCCGGCGAGTTGGACAACGAGACGGTGAGCGGACCGATGGCGCCGGCGACGAAGCGGGGCGTGCCGGTCTGGTTGGCGATGCGATCCGCCCATTCGCGGCATTGCTTTGCCGATTGCTCGTTGATTTCCCACGCGAGGTCGTTCAGGAAACTGTCTTCGATCACCCGCTGGTAGAATTCGGGATCTTTGCGCCCGCCGTGTTCGCGGGGATCGTCGATGAAGAATTCGCTTTGGCCGATGTTCGTTGCGGAAAAGGTATTGGTCTCGATGATATGCGCGCCGGCTTCGAGGAAGCGCCGGTGGATGTCGGTGATGACGTCCGGCCGCGTGAGGGTGAACAGGTCGCCGTTGTTCTTGAGATCCTTCTTTGCGTTCTTGAAACGCTCGCCCCGAACGTCGGCTTCGGTGAGTTCGTAGCTGCGGATGGTGGTGCCCATGGCACCGTCCAGAATGACGATCCGCTCGCGCAGGAGGCGGAGCAGGGACGCAATCTTGCCGCTGGCGATATCGACGTGAATCACGGGCGCAATTTACGCCGGAGGCGGCGAAGCGCCAAGGAAAAAATCAACGTATCGTGATTCGAAGATATGTTCGCGAGGTCATGCCGGGGTCACCGCGGCGCGCCGGGCGCGTCGGAGTAGAAACGGTTCATCCGGTCGAGGATTGCCTTCAACGTTTCGGCGGGGTCGATCACGCCGTTGTGTCGGAACACGATTTCGCCGCCGGGCGCGACGAACACGGTGTGCGGGATCGGTCCGGGCATTTCCTTGTCCAGCGCGGCGGCGAGTTCATCGGCGCTGCCGGTGAACAGGTAATGATTGGTCGTGCGCCCTTCGCGCCGGACGGAATTCGCGACGTTGCGGCTCATGCCGGCAGCTTGTTTGAAGAGGAACTCTTCCGCTTTGGCCTTGTCGGAGGGTTGATCGAGCGAAATGGTGATCAGCTCGAAGTCGCGCATGTCGAATCGGCGGGACATCTCGACCAGGGCGGGGAACTCCTCGACGCACGGCGCGCACCAGGTGGCCCAGACGTTGAAGAGGCGGTATTTCCTTGTCGGGTTCGCGCGCAGTTGGGCGATTCCGGCGGCATCGATGGTTTCGATGGTGACGGGTGTTTTCGCCCATGACTCGTGTTTGGCCTCGGCCATGGCCTTTTTCTCGCGCCACTTGGTCGAGCAACCGTGGGGGCGCGTGATTTCGACCGGGACCGGTTTGCCCGCGAGGATGGCGTCCACGGCGTTTTGAAGGTCCCTGGATTTGACGGTGGATTCGTCGGCGAACCGGGAGTCGTCGAACCGTCCGGCGTATCGCAGTTTGAGGTTTTCGTCGAAGACGAAGGCGTGTGGTGTGGCGAGGCAGCCGTAGGCACGGGCGGTGGTCTGCTTTTCGCCGTCGTACAGATAATCGAACGGCCACTGGTTCTTCGCGGCGTAGAGTTTCATTTCCTCGAAGGAATCGTTGAATTCGCCGTAGCCGAGTTCGTCCTTGCTGAGGCCGTCGGGGTGGTTCGGGTTGATGGCGACGAGTTTGACGCCTTTCTTACTGTATTCGTCGTAGAACCGGCGGAGCCGGGGTTCCATTCCGTGGGACGTGGGGCAGTGATTGGACGTGAAGAGGACGACCAGCACCTTGCCGCCTTTGTATTCGTCGAGCTTGTGTATTTTGTCGTGGATACCGATCAATTCGAAGTCCGGGGCGGTATCGCCGATTTTCAGCGTGTTGAGATCGGGCGGGTGGCCGTTGACGAGACCGGAGCTGGCAGCGTGAAGGGAAAGCGAACCGGTGAGGGCCAGAAGGAACAAAGAAACGCGTTTCATGGGTAATGGTTTCGGTCTTACACCTGCAATGGACGCCGTTGGGCGGAACAAGTTACAGCGTTTCCCACACGTTCCTTCGGGACGCTGGAGTCCGGGCATTTGATGTTCTGACTTTCGCCTGGAATCCCTTTGGGATTCTTAGCGGAAGAAGGCAAGCCCCGGACTGTCCAAACGTCAGGTTCCGCTCCTCAAAACGGAATGGGTGGGCATGTCGTCGCACTTCAAAATGACATCCCGCTCAGTCGCCCGGAAAATCTGACCGCGCGAGGTTCTGGGAACGGTGGGCGCATTCGTCTGAGAGTCGCTGAGGGCAGTGTCAATGCGGAGCTCGGCGTGTGGAGCGTATTTCCACAACGATAAGGGTTCCTGCGATGAGAGCGGAGAGATCGGGCTGTGGAATCCTGCGGGTGCGGAGCGGTGGAGCGCTGCTGCGGGTTCCGGATTCCGCGGTTCGGGGTCCGGGCGATTTAGCTGAATTTGCGAATCACACACCGTCTTTTGTGAAAAGTGGCCTTGCGGATTGATTTCGAGCCACTCGTCCGTTGACACCCCCGGGGCCTTTGTTAGAGTCGCACCCGTTTCTGCGGAGTTTCTTCCGACGAAATCACGAAACGCGACCACGAAACTCTGGATATCGAATTGTATGGCTAAAGCAACGAAATCGAAAAAGTACGTCTATCTGTTCGGCAACAAGAAGGCGGACGGCGACGGCAGCATGAAGGCCTTGCTGGGCGGCAAGGGTGCGAACCTGGCCGAGATGAGCCGCATCGGGTTGCCGGTCCCTCCTGGATTTACCATCACCACCGAAGTCTGCACGTATTACTACGCCAACAAGCGGACGTATCCAAAGGCTCTCCAGCCGCAGGTCGAAAAGGGCGTCGCGTTCATCGAGAGCATCATGGGCACGAAGTTCGGCGACAAGAACGCCATGCCCTTGCTGGTGTCGGTGCGGTCAGGCGCGCGCGATTCGATGCCGGGCATGATGGACACGATTCTGAATCTCGGGTTGAACGACGAGACCGTTCTGGCGTTGGTCGCGGCGACGAAGAACGAGCGTTTCGCGTGGGACTGCTATCGCCGGTTCGTCCAGATGTACGGCGACGTGGTGATGGGCGTGCAGAAGAGAGCGGGCGAAGATCACGAGCCGTTTGAAGTCGTCATCCATAACCTCAAGCACGAGCGTTATCACGAGGACATCGACGACACGAAGCTGACGGTCGATGACCTGAAGGAACTGGTGAAACGGTTCAAGGCGCTGATCAAGGAGCGCACGGGCGGCAAGGAATTTCCGCAGGATCCGTGGAAGCAACTGCAGGGCGCGATCGGCGCGGTGTTCGGCTCATGGATGAACGATCGCGCGATTGTGTATCGCCGCAAGTACGGCATTCCGCACGACTGGGGCACCGCCGTGAACGTGCAGGCGATGGTGTATGGCAACACGGGCGACAACTCCGGCTCGGGCGTGGCGTTCACGCGCGACCCGGCGACGGGCGAGAAGGTGTTTTACGGGGAGTTCCTGATCAACGCGCAGGGCGAGGACGTGGTGGCGGGCATTCGCACGCCGGAGCCGGTGGCGCAGTTGAAGACGCACATGCCGAAGGCGTTCGCGGAACTGGAGAACATCCGCAAGACGCTCGAGCGGCACTTCAAGGACGTTCAGGACTTCGAGTTTACGATCCAGGACGGCAAGGTGTTCATGCTCCAGACGCGCAACGGCAAGCGCACGGGCCTGGCGGCGGTGCGGTTCGCCGTCGAGATGGAGAAGGAAGGGTTGATCGACTGGAAGACGGCGATCAAGCGCGTTCCGGCGGAGCAGCTCGACCAGGTGCTGGCGCCGGTATTCGATCGCAAGGCCGTGCAGGCGGCGAAGTGCATTGCGCGCGGGTTGCCGGCCGGCCCGGGCGCGGCGTCGGGCAAGATATATCTGAACGCGGACCGCGCGGCGGCGGCGGCGGCGAAGGGCGAGCCGGTGTTGCTGGTTCGCAACGAGACGACGCCGGAGGATCTGCGGGGCATGATTGCGGCGGAAGGCATTCTGACGGCCAAGGGGGGCGTCAGTTCGCACGCGGCGCTGGTGGCCCGGCAGATGGGCAAGGTATGCGTCTGCGGCGCGGGCGCGTTGCAGATCGATTACGGTTCCCGCACGGTTACGGTCAACGGCAGCACGTTCAAGGAAGGCGATTTCCTTTCGATCAACGGCACCGCCGGCGAAGTGTATCCGGGCGAAATCAAGACGGCACCGTCGGAGGTGGTCCAGGTGCTGATTGAGAAGTCGCTCGATCCGAAGGAGAGCCGGACCTTCCAGATGTTCCAGAAGTTGATGAACTGGTGTTCGAAGGTGACGCGGCTGCAGGTGCGCACGAATGCGGACACGCCGGAGCAGGTGGAGAACGCGGTTGCGTTCGGCGCGACGGGCATTGGCCTGACCCGCACCGAGCACATGTTCTTCGAGGGGAGCCGCATCGACGCGATGCGCGAAATGATTCTGGCGGACAACCTCGAAGACCGGAAGAAGGCGCTGGCGAAGCTGCTGCCGTATCAGCGTGAGGACTTCGTGGGCATCTTCAAGGCATTGAAGGGATACCCGGCAACGATCCGGTTCCTGGATCCCCCGCTGCACGAGTTCCTGCCGCACGAAGAGAGCGCCCAGGAGGATCTGGCGAAGAAGATGGGCGTGCCGGTGCAGAAGATCAGACAGCGCGTGAAGGAACTGCACGAGTTCAATCCGATGCTGGGGTTCCGCGGCTGCCGCCTGGGAATCGTGTACAGCGAGATCTCTGAGATGCAGGCGCGCGCGGTGTTCGAAGCCGCCGCCGAGGTCCAGAAATCCGGCATCAAAGTGCGCCCGGAGATCATGATCCCGCTTGTCGGGTTCAAGAAGGAGCTCGATCTCCAGGTCGAGGTGGTGCATCGGGTGGCGAAGGAAGTCATGGCCGAGCAGAAGGTGAAGCTGAACTACCTCGTGGGCACGATGATCGAGGTGCCTCGGGGCGCGCTGACGGCGGATGAAATCGCGCAGACGGCAGAGTTCTTCAGCTTCGGTACGAACGACCTGACGCAAACCTGCCTCGGAATGAGCCGCGACGATGCGGGCACGTTCCTGCCCACCTATACAGAACTGGAGATCACCGCGACCAATCCGTTTGCGTCGATTGACCAGAACGGCGTGGGCCAGTTGATGAAGATCGCCGTGGAGAAGGGGAGGGCGACCCGGCCCGACATCAAGCTGGGCATCTGTGGCGAACACGGCGGCGACCCGGCCTCGGTGAAGTTCTGCCACAGGATCGGGCTGACCTACGTGAGCTGCTCGCCGTTCCGCGTGCCGGTGGCGCGTCTGGCGGCGGCGCAGGCGGCGCTCGAGGACGCACCCGTGAAGGGCAAATCGGCGAAGAAGAAGTAAAGGATCAACGGGGTTTGATTAGCGGCCGGGAGGTTGCGCGCAACGCAGCCGTCCCGGCCGCGTTCTTTTTGGGTAAAAGCCGCATCTGGAGCGTTCATGCCGCTTCAACGTGCGAACCGAATTGGACGATAGAGCTACGCACCGATCGCCGTGAAGCAAGGTGCGGTGAAGCGACCCGAAGGTAGCGGTCCGTGCATGATTTGCCGCTGTGGTCGCCACTGAGTTTGTCAGTCAAACACGGACACCAAACCCTCTCCTGAAACGGACAGGAGATTTCGCCCCACACCGATTTTTTCACTCTGCGCGAACGGCCAGTGTAGCGGCACTATGTGGAATAGACTTAGTGCCATTCTGGCCGTGGTGTTCGTGAGCGTGACGGCCGTGTTCGGCGGTCGCGTGAGCACCATGGACTATTCTGTGCAGGCCAGCGCCGAGGTCCAGGCGAGGCCCGCGCAGATCACCCTGCGCTGGGTGCAGAGTCCGGAAAGCGACGTGGAGAGCTACATGGTTTTCCGCCGTTCCCCTGGCGAGAGCTCGTGGGGCGAAGGAATTATCCTTCCGGGTTCCACCACGTCCTACGTGGATGCCGATGTGCAGCCGGGAACGCCTTACGAATACCAGATCGTCAAACAGGCGAGGACGCACACCGGCTATGGATATCTCTATGCGGGCATCGACCTGCCGATCCCGGAATATCGCGGGCGCCTGTTGCTGGTGGTGGACAACACGCATGCGGCGAGCCTTGCGTTTGAGCTCGCGCGTCTCCGGCAGGACCTGGCGGGCGACGGCTGGAGCGTGACGCGGATCGACGTTTCGCGCGACGATCCGGTCACGCGCGTGAAAAGCCTCATCAAGGCGGAATACGACGCGGACCCGGAGAACGTGAAAGCCGTGTTCCTCTTCGGGCGCGTGCCGGTGCCGTACTCGGGGGACATCGTTCCCGACGGGCATTATCGCGAACACGAGGGCGCGTGGCCGGCCGACGGATATTACGCGGACATGGACGGCGAGTGGACGGACGCGACGGTGACCGCCACCCGCGCCAATGATCTCCGCAACCATAATGTCCCCGGCGACGGGAAGTTCGATCAGTCGTCGTTTCCGTCGCCGCTGGAGCTGATGATTGGTCGGGTGGATCTGGCGAACATGCCCGGGCGCCTGGTGCGCGGTGGGGAAGGGACCTTCCCGAGCGAGGTGGAACTGCTCCGCAATTATTTGAACAAGAATCACCGGTTCCGGAACGGGCTGCTGGCCGTCGAGGAACGCGCCGTGGTGGGCGACTACTTCGGCGTTCGCGACGGGGAAGCCTTTGCGGCGAGCGGCTGGAGGAATTTCTCGGCGTTTTTCGGGCCGGAGAAGGTGAGGGCGTTGACGGACGAGGGCACATGGATTCCGACCTTGAAGACCAACGCCTGCCTGTGGGCGTACGGCTGCGGGTCGGGCAGTTACACGAGCATTGGCGGGATCGGCGGTGTGGGCGAGTACCACGACGGGCTGACGACGGACATCGTGGGGAACAATCTGAAGGCGGTGTTCACCATGCTGTACGGCAGTTGGCTCGGTGATTGGGATTCGGAGGACAACCTGCAGCGGGCCGTGTTGGCGACGAGCGATTACGGGCTGACGTGTTCGTGGTCGGGGCGGCCGCACTGGTTCCTGCACCACATGGCCATGGGCGAACCCATCGGGTTCAGCACGCTGGTTACGCAGAACAACGGCTTCACCCGCCTCTACCGAAACGAGCGGAACAACTGCGCGAACTGGGTGCACGTGGCGTTGATGGGCGATCCGACCTTGCGCATGCATGTGGTCGCGCCGCCCTCCGCCGTTCAGGTCCGGCGCGCCGGTGACGACGCCGTGCTCACGTGGACGGCATCCGCCGATGATGTTCTGGGTTACAACGTTTATCGCGCGGCGAGTCTGGACGAGCGGTTCACGCGACTGAATGCGGAGCCCGTGATTGAAACGCAGTTCACGGACGCGGGCGCTCCCGGGAATTCCGTTTACATGGTTCGCGCAGTGAAGCGCCAGGCGTCGGCCAGCGGCACGTACGTCAATTTGAGCCAGGGCGGTTTCGCGCAGCCGGAAGGTCTGGCGCACGGTATTGCCGGTTCTGTGACGGCACCGCCGGCCTCCGCCGCAACCAAACCGGCGGACGCGAGCGCGGAAAAGGAAGCCGAGCCGGTATCGCCCGAGGGTGAACGCCTTTCCGCGACGGGTTTGCCGGGCGACATCATCTGGATGGACGACTCCGTTCCGGCGGGGGCGGTGACCGACTCGTTGGGCGGCGATGCGTGGAACTGGGTAACGAGCAATCCGGCGCCGTTGTCCGGCGCCCGCGCGGTTCAATCGAGCGCCGCGCCGGAACTGCACCAGTTGTATTTTCACAGTGCCGGCACTCCGCTGCCGATCAACCCGGGAGACACGTTGTTCGCGTATGTGTATCTGGACCCGGCGAACCCGCCTTCTGAGATCATGCTGCAATGGAACGACGGCACGTGGGAACATCGCGCGTATTGGGGCGCGAACCAGATCTGGTGGGGAACGGAGAACACGGAAAGCAAGCGTCGCATGGGCGATCTTCCGGCGGCGGGCCAGTGGGTGCGGCTGGAGGTCCCCGCTGCGCAGGTCGGGCTCGAGGGCAGGAGTGTCACGGGCGTGGCATTCACCCTGTTCGGCGGGCGCGCCACGTGGGATTGCGTTGGAAAGAAGAGCTCCTCGTCGTCCTCGGACGGCGGTTCCGGTTCCGGGGATTTCTCCTGGGTGGATGACGCGCTGCCTGCGGGCGCGGTGGCTGAAACGACCGGAGGCGATGTCTGGGAGTGGGTGACGAGCAACCCGGCGCCACAGTCGGGGACGCGCGCGCATCGATCCGCCGCCCGCCCGGGTTTGCATCAACACTATTTCTCGGTCGGGACACCGATGATGGTGAACGCCGGCGACTGGCTGTATGCCTACGTTTACCTGGACCCGCAGAATCTGCCGAGCCAGGTGATGCTGCAGTGGTATGACGGCGCGACGTGGGATCACCGCGCGTATTGGGGGGTCAATCAGCTCTGGTGGGGAAGAGAGGGCACGGCCGAATGCCGGCGGATGGGGCCGTTGCCGCCGGCCGGCCAATGGGTTCGCCTGTTGGTTCCTGCCCATGCCGTGGGACTTGAGGGCAAAGCCGTCAGTGGCATGGCCTTCACACTGTTTGACGGACGCGCCGCGTGGGACAACGCCGGCAAGACGTCCGCGAGTTTCAGTTTTCCCGGACCGGGATCCGGGACGAATGATTCGGTTGTCGGCACCAATCCGCCGCCGGTGGTGGGCACCAACCCACCGCCGACAACGAATCCACCACCGGCGGCTTCTGATTCCGGAACGAACGGGCTGTTGCCCGGCACGCTTCTGGTGGACAACATTGCGTTTCGCATGCCCGGACCGGGCGACCACGCGTTGCGCCTTGTCCATCCGACGCTGCTCGAGTTGAAGCTGATCAACACGAAGGATCCTGCCGCGGCGCGCGTGACGCAGTGGGACTGGGTGGACAACCATCAGTTCAGCGCGCCGCCGCTCAACGCGTTTGAAGCGACGGTCAACGGGCAGCGCGTGCCCGTGCAGGCGGTGGGTTTCAAGCGGCGTCCGATGTATGCGCCGCTGGCCCGATACGACCTGCGGATCGACAACACGCTGTACCTGCAGTTGGGCGCGCCGGTGGCCGACCACCAGACGGTGGAAGTGAAGAATCCGGACGGCACGCTGTGGGACTCGAGCCTGCAGTTCAAAACGGTCGTGGATCCCCTGCGCTACAGCCCGGCCATTCACGTGAACCAGGAAGGGTACATGCCGAACTTCTCGAAGAAAGCGATGGTGGGCTATTACCTCGGCAGCCTGGGCGAGATGCCGGTGAACGCGTCATCCGGTTTCAGGATCGTGGACGCGAAGAGCGGCGCCACGGTGTACCAGGGATCGCTCGTGCGCCGGCCCGACGTCGGCTATTCCTATACGCCGACGCCGTACCAGGAGGTGTTCGAGGCCGATTTCACGGACTTCAACACGCCGGGCGAGTACCAGCTCGTTGTGCCCGGGCTGGGCGCCTCGTTGCCGTTTCGCATTGACGCGGGCATTGCGATGAACTTCGCCCGGACCTATGCACTGGGGTTGTATCACCAGCGTTGCGGAACCGACAACGCGATGCCGTTCACGCGCTACACGCACGAGAAGTGTCATCATGCCCCCGCCGCGATCCCGTCCTCGGCCGGGCAATTCCCCTTCACGTGGAACAGGATCGCCGAATACGCGCAATCGACGAACCCGGACAATCCCGCGCAGATTGCGCCGCGGCTCACGAGTCCGGAAGCGCAACTGTTTCCCTTCGTCAGGGAGGGCACGATCGACGTGTCCGGCGGGCATCATGACGCGGGTGATTACAGCAAGTACACGCTCAACAGCGTGGCGCTGATTCACTACCTGATCTGGGCGGTGGATTCGATGCCGGGCGTGGCCGAGCTGGACAACCTCGGTTTGCCCGAGAGCGGCGACGGCATCAGCGACATTCTCCAGGAAGCGAAGTGGGAAGCGGATTTCCTTGCAAAGATGCAGGACAGAGACGGCGGGTTCTACTTCCTCGTTTACCCGGTGAATCGCGAGTACGAGATCGACGCTCTTCCCGAGAACGGCGATCCGCAGGTGGTCTGGCCGAAGACGTCCAGCGCGACGGCGTCCGCGGTGGCGGCGCTGGCGCAGTGCGCGTCGTCGCCGGCGTTCCGTCGGGCTTACCCTGCCGAGGCGGCGATGTATCTGCAAAAGGCGCAATTGGGCTGGCAGTTCCTCATGAACGCGATCGCGCGTTATGGCAAGGGCGGCATCTACCAGAAGATCACGCATTACGGCGACAACTTCGCCGACCAGGACGAGCTGGCGTGGGCTGCGTGCGAGATGTATCTGGCGACGGGCGACCCGCAGTATCACGAGACGCTGATGCAGTGGTTTCCGGATCCGACCGATCCGGCGACGTTCCGCTGGGGATGGTGGCGCCTGTTCCTTTCCTACGGGAACGCGGTGCGCAGCTATGCCTTTGCGGCGCGCTCGGGCCGGCTGCAGCCGGGCCAGTTGAATGCGGAGTACCTCGCGAAGTGCGAAGCCACGATTCTGGCGTGCGGGGACGACCTTGTGAAATGGTCGAGACAGAACGCCTACGGCACGAGCTTTCCCGAAGCGACGAAGCGCGTGCGCGGCGCCGGCTGGTATTTCTCCGGCGACCAGGCGTTTGATCTTGCCGTGGCATACCAGATCGATCCCAAACCTGATTACATGACCGCGATCCTCGCGAACATGAACTACGAAGGCGGCTGCAATCCGGTCAACGTTTCCTACGTGACCGGCCTTGGCTGGAAACGCCAGCTCGACGCCGTCAGCCAGTATTCCGCGAACGATCGCCGACTGGTGCCGTCCACCGGCATGCCGATCGGCAACATTCAATCCGGCTTCAGCCATCTCGAGCATTACAAGGGATCGCTCGGCGCACTGTGCTTCCCGTGGGATGACGCGCCCACGGCGCCGTATCCGTTCTACGATCGCTGGGGCGACAGTTGGAACGTCTCGACGGAATTCGTCGCGTTTCAGCAGGCGCGCAGCCTGGCGACGTATGCGTTTCTCGCGGCGCAGACGCCGTTGAAATCGCAACCGTGGAGATCGGCTACTGCGCGAATCGCGGGTATCGAGGGAACCGTGAGCGGAGAAACCACGGTGTCGCTCCAAGCGGACGGGCTGGACCTGTCGCAGGCGCGCGTGGTCTGGGAAACGCGGGATGGCGGCCCCGCGCTGACGGGCCCGGCTTACACGTTCACGCCAACGATCAACGGCGAGCAGTGGATCGAGGCGGAGGCGGTGTTGCCCGACGGCCGCCGCGTGTTCGCCGTGAGCGATTTCACCGCCGACACACCGAATGTGGTTTGGGTGGACGACGCGTTGCCGGCGGGCGCGAAACCCGCGTCGGACGGTGGCGATTCCTGGAACTGGATCAGCAGCAATCCGTCGCCCCAGTCGGGCACGAAAGCGCATGCATCGGCGCTCGCCCCGGGTGTACACCAGCATTTCTTCCGGGATGCCACGGCGACGATGAAAGTGGATACCGGCGCGGTTCTGTATGCTTACGTGTATCTGGATCCGGCCAGCCCGCCGAGCGAGGTCATGTTGCAATGGCGCACCGGCGATTCCTGGGAACACCGCGCTTACTGGGGCGCCAACGAGATCCCGTACGGCGTCAACGGCACCGCGAGCCGGCATCGCGTTGGTGGGTTGCCTCCGGCTGGACAATGGGTTCAGCTTCAGGTCCCCGCCAGTGAAGTCGGGCTCGAAGGCAGGACGGTGAACGGAATGGCGTTCGCCCTGTTCGGCGGCCGCGCCTTCTGGGATGCGGCGGGTGTGATGAAAGAGGGGGGAACGAACTCAACACCGGGCGGCAAGCCGCTGGTAACAGTGACGGCGGCGGATGGTTCCCGCGCAGGATTGATTCCCGGACGATTCACGTTCACGCGCATAGGCGACGCGTCATCGCCGCTCACGCTGACGTTCACCCTGGGCGGGACGGCAGAGAATGGCGTGGATTACTACCTTCCGATCGCCAGCCCGGCTGCAGGCAATGCCGCGGGGCTGCCGTCGATCACGATCCCGGCGGGCGAGACCAGCGCCACGCTGACGGTCGAGCCGGTCACGGCGCCCACGCTGGTGGATTCGAAAACGGTTGTGCTGACGCTGGAGTCGAACGCGACGTACTCGGTGGTCGAGCCGGGCCGGGCGACGGCAGTGCTGGCGGGCAACAGCGTGCGGCCGTCGGCGCTGACGATGAGCCCTTCAGGTCCCAGGCTTTCCTGGCCGAGCGCGGCAGGGGCGTCGTACCGAATCTGGTACAAGGACGATCTGTCCGACCCGGCATGGACCGATTACGGCGTGGTGAGCGCCTCCGGCACGAACACGGTGTGGACGGACTCGGAGAACCGGGCGCAGAGGTTTTACTTGATTCTGAGGATTGAGTAGCTCCGGGGAGAAAACATCCAACATCAACATCGAACATCCAACATCCAAGGGACGGCCACGGCGTTGCATGCCTCCGTGTCTCTGTGGTAGGACAGCCTTGCCGTTCTGTACGACCAGGGTGATCGTACGACGGCTCGCGAGGACCCGCCTTCGCTGAGCTTCGGCGTGGCAAGCTGCTCGCCCCACCGAGCGCGGAGTGCCGCCTTCAGCAGGACAATTCCGCGCGCATATGCGCGCAGAATTGTCCCGGGGTCGGGGCAAGGCAACACTACGAAGGCCCGGCGCGGCAAGTTGCAACGGAAATGATCAACCACGGATGGACACGGATGAATACGGAACAGGCGAAGGTTTGACGCGAATGGCGCGCGAACGTGGCGGAGCGCGGTCTCGGTGAGCCGCAGCCAACGTCACGGCTTTGCGCGCGTTGTTTCCTTCCGAGGGGTACGAGAAGCTGGTAAAAGCGATAGAGAAAAGGATCCAGGCGGAGGGACAGTAGCCTGAGGCCGATCAGTATTCGGATCGATGCGAAAGGCTGACCATGGCTCGTAAGCGCGCAGTTCTGATCTGGAGTGTTATTGGCATCGTTGTACTGTTGGGCATTGGGCTCGTGATCCTTGCCGGTGCGTTCGACCGTGCTTTGAAGGCGATCTTTGTTGGTCCGGAGCATGTTTATGAGCTCTCGGAGACGCCGCAGTATCTTACGGAGGAGCCGGCCATTGCGATGGCAATGGAGACACGGCACGAAGCGGGTTTGATACGAATGCCTGGGCGCTTGTTCCGGACAATCGCTCTACAGCGCCGGATGGCAGAGCAGACCTGTATTTGGTGCGAAATACCATAAACCCAAACCAGGGTTGGCTTACGGTGCGAGATGCAGGCGGCTCCCGGAGATTCGTGAACGTTGCTCTCGAAGGAAACAAGGTGACGTCATGTGTGGTGATCCCGCATTGAACGAGATCCACAGAGGAGGAATGAATGGCAAATGGCAAATGGCCGATGCCGGGCAAGGTCAATCGGCAGTGTTCATGCGGAGATCGTTTCCATTCAGCAGTTCCGGGAACCGGCAGTTCTCGCAGATGGCGTTCGAGTGGTCGCAGAAGTCGCGCACGATCTGAATCAGACCCTGCTGCTCCGCAGCGGTGCGGAGGGTACGATGCGGGGCGCCGTTCAGCATGCGTTGTCGTGCGAAACGCAGGAGGGAATTGTCCTGTGACGGCGGCCATTCGTTGAACCGTTTCTCAATCTCCGCCTGCAGCGCCTCGTTCTTTCCTTCCGCCGCGCGAATCCAGAGCCAGGGCAGAATCGCGTTGACGGCGAGATCGCTCACCCGTGAGGCGCCGAGCAGGGGACTGGCTTTGGGCAAGCGCGACGATCGAATGGTCCAGTGCCACGACCAGAAGGGATCGCGTTCGACCTTGAGAACGTCGGCGAGGGAATCCAGCAGTTGAGCGGGTTGCAGTTCGCGTGTGCACCAGTGTTCCAGTTTGTCCGGGAGTTCATCGGCGGCGGCCCAGTGTGCCGCGAGGACGAGCCGGCGTTGCGGGTGATTGGCCGGGCGCTGGCCGTGGAATCGCCACAGTCCGGGAGGCAGCGAGCAATCCGCAAACGCATCACGTTCGCGCCACCATTGATCCCAGAGCTCGCGCAGGTAACGATCCGCAGTGCGGCGGGAGCGGGTGAGTTCAGACGGCAGGAGGCCGCTGAGCCCGAGCAATCGCGCCTGGAGTTCGCCGGGAGCGAGACCGGGCGTGAGCCAGCGCCGGCGGGTCTCGGCAATGCACTGCATCGGCCACGCGTTGTGCTTGTATCCGAGCGCGCGGAAGAGTCCTTCCCAGAGCGCCTGTTCCCAGCCGGCTTCCCGCGCGCGGGCCTGGAACTGGGCGGCCTTCGATCGGAATCTGATTTCCGCAGCCTGCCGGAGGATGTCGCGGATGGCGTCGGCAGAGCGGGTGCGCCAGATCCTGCAGCAGCGTCCGCGCAATTCCTCCTCCCATTCGGAGGCCGGCTCGGTATTCAACCAGAAGGTGAGCTCGCCGATCGAGGCGTCGAGGAACGGTTTCAACAGGAGAACGGCGGGTTCGGGGAGTTCGTCGAACACCTGCTGCTGCGGCCGCCGGGGTTGGATCACGCGAGAAAGATGCGCAGCGCGTTTCAGCAAATGGGCTGCTTGACCCTCGACTGCCGGGCGAGCGGACGGAGTATGAGCGTTGTCACCTTTCGCGCCCGATGCCGGTTCGGCGTCCCAGATGGCATGGAGGACGACTTTTTCGAAAGCGGGATTGCGATGATGCCCATGGGCGCGCCAGCCGGAGGCGTGGATGTCCACTTCGACGTCGCCGCTGACGGGCGGGGCGTCGCCGAACTGAATGACGGCGCCGCGAAAATCGGGGCCGCCTTCGCGGTTGAGGAAACCGGGGTGGAGGACGCGGATGGTCTGGCCGTTGGCGAGGGTGAGCCGGTTGCGGCGGAGGCGCTGGTGTTGCCAGATGGCTTGCAAGAGGTATTCGGGCGGCGTGTCGCGCTCCTCGTGCAGCAGGGGAACGACGCCGCAGTCCAGACGCCATTGGGCGTATGCACTGTTTGGAACGGCCAACACCTCGCGGGTCGTTGTGCAGGGTTGTGGGGATAAAGTCAAGCTTTGCTCAATATGAAAAGCTGAAGTGCTGAAAACTGAAACTTTCCTACAGGCGACGGGGTAAGAAGGGGGTAAGAAGGTGAGATCGGGCGGGCTGGGTTGTCGGACGACGGCTCGCGGGGACGCTCGCCCCACCGCGTGGAAACATCCAACATCCAACATCCAAGGAGAACGGCTCAGGGACGCGCGGTACGCTCGCCCCACCAAGGCCTTCCTGGAACCCGGGATTTGGAATTCGAGATTTGAGATTTCAAACCACCTCAACCGAAAGCGCACGAGGATGAATCGAAAAATTTTTTTCCGCTTTGCTCTGTCGCGTGTTCATGATTTAACAGCAGCCATAGAAATATGGAATTTGGATCGACAGACTTTCCGCTGCGACCGGCCTGGGTGGAAATCGACCTCGCGCGACTTCGTCGGAACCTGCAACTCATCCGCGCGGATCTGCCGTCTTCGGTCCGGCTGCTGGCCGTGGTGAAGGACGAGGCGTACGGACACGGGGCGGTGGACGTGGCGCGCATCGCGATCGAGGAGGGCGCGTCGTATCTGGGGCTGAGCACGCTCGAGGAGGCGTTGACGCTGCGGGCGGCGGGGATTACCGCGCCGATGTTGTTGCTGGGGGAACGGCAGGAGGCGGAACTGCCGTGGTGCATCGAGTATGATCTGACGGTTTGTGTGAACGAGGCGACAACGGTGCGCAAGCTCGCCCGCCTGGCGGCCGAGGCGGGCAAACGCGTGCCCGTGCACGTGAAGGTCAACACCGGCATGAGCCGCTACGGCGTTCGATGGGACGAAGCGCTCCCGCTGATCGAGTTGATCACTGCCGAAAAGTCGCTCCTGCTCGAGGGAGTGATGACGCATTTTGCGCAGTCGGATGAGGCGGACAAGAGTTTCGCGAACCTGCAGATTTCGCGGTTCGACGAGGTGATGCGAGGTTTTTCGAGCCGGGGACGCGCGCGGCCGCTCCAGCATTTGTGCAACAGCGGCGGGTTCCTGGACCTGCCGCACGCGCACCGCGACATGGTGCGGGTGGGGATTCTCATGTACGGCATCTTCCCATCGACGGTGTGCCGGCGGATCCCCGGGATCGAGCCGGTGATGTCGGTGCGCGCGCGGATTGCGTCGATCCAGAAGCTCAAGCCCGGCGAGGTGGTGGGTTACGGGATGCGGTACACGGCGGCGTCGGAACGGCGGATTGCCGTGTTGCCGGTCGGGTATGGGGACGGGTTTCCGCGGGTGCGGAACCAGGGGGCGGTGCTGATTCACGGGAAACGGGCGCCGCTGGTGGGAGGCATCGCGATGGACGCGTTGATGGTGGACATCACGGACATTCCCGAGGCGCAGATGTGGGATGAAGCGGTGATCATGGGGCGCCAGGGGGCGGAGGAGATCACGGTGCACGACATGGCGAAGCTGAAGAACTCGGTGAGCTACGATGTGTTGACGAGCTGGCGGCTACGATTGCGGCGCCGGTGCGTGAACGGGGACACGCAGTTTGTGAGGAAGGAAGCGGAGCTGGCGGAAGTGGCGGTGAAGTGAAATTGAGAACATCCAACATCCAACATCCAACATCCAACGCCCAACGGGTTGGCCGTTCGTTGAATGTTGAAGGTTGGATGTTGAGGGTTGAATGTTCGGTGGGGGGGCTCCGTCGATGAAGTTGTTGTTCTCCGAGCAGAAATCGGATTACGAGCATTACCAGTTCCCGTATGCCGTGTGGGCGATACCGGAGAGCGGAGAGACGCCGGCCGAGATCTTCCACGCGGGGTTTCTGCCGTCCTCAAGGAACCTGGATCGCTTCTACCTGTGCCGGCAGGTGCGGGTGAACCTGGCGCGGTTCAAGGCGTCGTCGGAGAACCGGCGGATTCTGCGCAAAGGGGCGAACATTGAGTGCCGGCTGGTGCCGCGGGGCAGGTTTGATTACACGCCCGAGCGCCGGAAGTTCTTCAAAACCTACGCCGACATTCGGTTCGGCAAGGACGTGATGACGTATGACCGGCTGGATTCGCTGTTCGCGTCGCCGATGATTTCGCATCTGCTGGTGTTCACGGACACAAAGACTGGCGGCGAAGTGGGTGTGGCGACGCTGTACATCGAGGGCAAAGAGCTGGTGTATTACTATTACGCGTTCTACGACCTGAACTATTACTCCCGGAACCTGGGGATGTTTATGATGACGTCGGCGGTGGCGTTGTTTGCGTCGCAGGGGATCCGGTATCTGTATCTGGGAACGTGCTATTCGAAGACGGCCCTGTACAAGACTCAGTTCGCGGGCGCGGAATTCTTCAACGGGTTCCGCTGGTCGAACAACCTGAGCGAGCTGAAGTTCATTATCCAGCACGATCAGAAAGAAGCGCACCAGCACCTGCTGGAGACGGATGAATTTCGGGAGACGTTCTACAACGGGGACATGGAAAAAATGAGCGCGGCAAGCCACTTTCGAGTGAAGGTGAGATTATGAAACTGACCTATTACGGACATTCGTGTTTCGCGGTGGAAATCGGTTCCACGACGTTGTTGTTCGACCCGTTCATCACGCCCAACGATCTGGCCAGGGCGGTGGATGTGAACGCGGTGAAGGCGGACTTCATCCTGGTGTCGCACGGGCACGCGGATCACCTCGCGGACGGGGTGAACATTGCGAAGCGGACCGGCGCGACGGTGGTGGCGAACTTCGAAGTGGCCAACTGGTTCAATCGGCAGGGCGTGGCGAAGACGCATCCGATGAACCATGGCGGCACGGCGCGGTTCGATTTCGGAAGGGTGAAGTATGTGAACGCGATTCACTCGAGCAGCCTTCCGGACGGCAGTTACGGCGGAAATCCCGGCGGGTTTGTGATCGAGAGCAGCGCGGGGAACTTCTATTACTCGGGCGACACGGCGCTGACGATGGACATGAAGCTGATCGGGGAGTTGTTCCGGTTGAAGTTCGCGGTGCTGTGCGTTGGCGACACGTTCACGATGGGCGTGGAGGACGCGATCCGTGCGGCGGACATGGTGGGATGCAGCGAGGTGCTTGGGGTGCATTACGACACTTTTCCGCCGATCAGGATTGATCACGCGGACGCGGTGGCGAAGTTCAAGGCCGTGGGGAAACAATTGCACCTGTTGAAACCGGGAGAGTCGCGCGAGTTTTGAGGCGCCGCCATGATCGCCAGCGCCGGCAATCGGGGTTGCGCGGAGAAGAATTTGCGACAGCCACATTGCTGCGGAAGGCAGGACGAGAGCCCCGGACGAGCGGCCGCCCGCCAGCTATGCGGACTACAGGTTCCTGGCTGAGGAGCACGAAGAGTATTGGCGCGTTCAGGCGACGTTTCTCACATCCGACTACAGCGGAAGCTGGGAGCGCTACGTCTTTTGCATCTCGAGGTCAGGCGAAGACTTGAAGCTGGAAGATCGGGTTCTGATTCGGGTGCGGAACTGGGTGTATTGATACCGCCGGACCTGTTCCCGTGAGGAGTGGTTTTTGGGGATATGCGACGACCGGCATCGTCGGCACGGGCTCGCGACTCGCACAGTGTCGAGGGTCTGACGCGAATGCACTCGGATTTCTCGGAGCGCGACCTACAGGTCGCTTCACGCGCGATAGCGAGAGGATGGCAGAACCGCGATTCGATCGTCAGGCATGCAAGCGTACCCTGAAGCGGCATGAATGCCGTGCCCCTGTTCAGCGGGTTGCACGATGAGGCTGAAGTGTCGCGAAGCGTCGTGGAGTGCGCCTGACCTAGGGCGCTTTCGAATGCACAAGAGATGGGGAATGATGAAGGATCCTGGGAGCAGTGCGTATCCCGCGTGAGCGGATGGACTCGGGTGACCAGGGTGATCGCACAACGGCTCGCGGGGACGCTCGCCCCACCGGTGGCAGAGTTGAGCCGTTCAATTGAATTTTGAGCGTCGGGTATTGAATGTCCGATCCGCTCCGTCCTTACGCCGCCAGTTTCTTCTGCACGGCGTCGGCGATGGTGTTGACGCTTTGCAGCACGACTTTCGCCGTGGCGGGGTCGGCGATCTTCAGGCCGAAATTCTTGTCCAGGGCGACAACCAGTTGAAGCGCGTCCACGGAATCGAGGCCCAGGCCGCCGGGGCCGAACAAGGGCAGATCATCGCCGATCTCCGCCGGGGTCACCTGGAGCATCAGATTCTCCACCATCAGATTCTTGATCCGTTCCTTCAAAGCGGGTGCGTCTTCCATGTCACAATATTCCGCCGTCAATTTTCACGACTGAGCCTGTGATGTAACCGGCTTCGGCACAAGCCAGAAATCGGACGGTCGCGGCGACCTCTTCCGGTTTGCCGAACCGGCGCATCGGGATCCGGGAGCGCGCTGCCTTCCGCTCGTCGTCGCCGAGGCTCGAAAGCGCCTCGGTTTCGATGAACCCGGGGCAGACGGCGTTCACGGTGATGTTCATGCGGGCGACTTCCTTGGCGAGGGACTGGGTGAGGGCCACGACGCCGGCCTTGGCGGCAGCGTAATTGGTCTGGCCGGCGGGAGCGAGCAGCGCGCTCAGGGACGCCACGTTTACGATGCGTCCGCTGCGCTGATGGATCATCGCATGCAGGACGGCCTGGCACCCGTGGAACGTGGCGTTCAAGTTGGTATCGAGGACGTTCTGCCATGATTTCACCGGCATGTGAGCGAGCAGCGCGTCCTCGTGCCGGCCCGCGTTGTTGACCAGCACGTCGATGCGCTCGTGTGTGGCCAGGATCTGTGCGACAGCTTCCTTCCAGGAAGCCGGTTGGGTGACGTCGAGCGAAAGGCACTGGCAACGGCCCGGGAAGGCGGCGACGAGCTGGTCGGCATGGTCCCGCCGGGAATGGACGCCGAGCCAGACGAAGTTGTCCGGTGATTCATCCAGGAAAGCGCGCGCGATGGCGCGTCCGAGGCCGCCGTTGGCGCCCGTGACAAGAATGGTTCTCATCCGTTACTCACTGCCGCGCGATAAAGCGGGCTCCGATGGCTTGCTGGTTGCAACCGACGATGCTGACATTGGCCGCAGCATAGCCGGGGCGCTGCAATGCGTCCACCGCGGCAATGCATTGCCACGCCGCAGCAGCCATGAAACCTTCGCCGAAGACTTTCTTCACCGAAAGCCGCGCATGAGGCCAATCCGCCCATGCCTCTTCCTCGTCCCGGTCCGCGCGGGGCAGTCCGATGGTGCCGTCGCAGAGGAGTTCGCGGCTCTGACTGTTGGAAGGCAGTGCCAGCCGCATGGAACGGGCGGCTGCGGAGCGCGGGCGTCCCCGATAAAACACTTCGGCGTTGGTGATCGCCTCGAGTTGAACCGCCGCGCCGGCCGGGCGTTCGCGCTTGAGATACAGCGCGCCCGCGCCGTCGCTGACGATGGTTTTCCGATCGAACAATCTCATCGCGTCGGCCATTAACCAGTCGATTTCCTCCGCGCCGATCACCAGGCACCCGTCCACGCGCCCGGTCGCGAGCCAATCCGCGGCGATGCTGATGCCGACGAGGAATTCGCCGGGATCGCCGACCACCGTGTAGTTGATGGCGGTGGTGCCGAGAACAGCGGCGAGGTGGCTGGCTGGGGCGTTGTAAACGGTTTCGGGAAAAACCAGCGGGCTGGCGGTTGACGGATCCTTGAGTGTTTCATCGTAGAACCGCCGGGAGTAGTTCACGCAACCGCTCATCGCGCAGAACACAATGCCGAGGCGCCGGTTGCGACCGGCCTGTTCTGCGTCATGTCCCAGCGCTTCCAGCGCGGTGGCGACGACGTATTGCGCGATGGGACTGGTGCGGCGCAGACGCGGGTGAGCAAGGAACGCGGGTCTCGGCGTCGGCGCCGGGGAGGAACGCACAGTCAGCGGTTTATCCCAGCCGGGGCGCGGCAGGTCCTTTGCCGGGATGGGAACTCCGGCGGCCAGGGCATTTCGGAACGCGTCCATTCCCCATCCGGCGGGTGAAACGGCGCCGATGCCGTGAACGAAAATCCCCGGGCGATCGTTCAACGGCACCTCCGGAGGATGAGCGTGGCGTTGGCGCCGCCGAACCCGAAGGAATTGGTCAGCGCGAAGTCCAGTTTCGCATCGACCGGTTCGCGAACCACAGGAAAGCGGCAGAGCGGGTCCACTTCGTTCAACGTCGAGGTGGGCGGGAGCCATTGCTCGCGCAGGGCCATGAGGCAGATGACCGTTTCGACCGCGCCGGCGCCGCCCAGGAGATGGCCGATGCTCGATTTCGTGCTGCTCACGCGAACCTGGCCCACTGCGGCGCCGAAGCAGCGATTGATGGCCGCGGCTTCGGCGCTGTCGTTCAGCGGCGTGCCGGTTCCGTGAGCGTTCACGTAGCCGATCTGTTCCGGCGCGATTCCGGCCGCGGCGCACGCGGCGGTCATGGATTGCAGCGCTGCGTCGCCCTCCGGGTGCGGCTGGGTGAGATGGTGCGCGTCCGTGGCGGCGCCGTATCCGACGATCTCGCCCAGGATCTCGGCACCGCGCCGCCTGGCGGAGTCGAAGGTCTCGAGAGTCAGCATGGCGGCGCCTTCGCCCAATGCCAGACCGTCGCGGTTCGCGTCAAACGGCCGGCATTGCGTGGGCGAGAGCGCCTGGAGCGAATCGAACCCGGCGAAAACGAGCTGGCTGAGCGCATCGTAGCCGCCGGTGAAGACGCGTTCGGCGTGTCCGCGCCGGATGAGTTCCCATGCGTGGCCGACCGCGTTGGCGCCGGAGGCGCAGGCATTGGCGATGATGGTGATGGGCCCTCGGAAACCGAGCCGTTCGGCGAGTGTCAATGCCTGTTGTTGCGCCCGGTATTGGACGACGCGGCTGGCCTGGCGGCGATGGTCGTGCGGCGTCTGAATCGCCTGCCGGTAGTAGGCTTCGCCCTGTGACATTCCTCCGCTGGTCGTGCCGAGCACGAGCGGCAGGTTCTCGGACGCTGTCCAGCCTGCTTGTTGCCACGCTTCGGTTGCGGCGAGGAGAAGCATGCGCGCCGCGCGATCCAGGCGTTGGTCTTCGCGGGTGGGGGCGGGGGGGAGGCGCACTTCGCCGGCGACCTTCACGCGCTGGCGCGAAACGTCGAAAAGACTGACCGGGCCGATCGCGACGCGGCCGGAGCGAAAACCCAGCGCGTTGGCGGCCCAGCCGAGTCCGAGTGACGTTACGATGCCGGCGCCCGTGATGGCGACGCGCGGGGGAGTGTCGGCGTAGTGAAACGGAAACAGCACGGTGTTTCTCTGGCAATTGTTTCGGGAACTGTAAGAAGAGCACTGGTGGCAAGTCAATGAGGGGGGTGGCGAGTATTTGGCGCAGTTCTTGTACTTTCGCTCTCCTCCTTGGGAGTGAGAGGAGTTGGAGGAGGCGGATGTTTGATTATTGTGTTTGATTATTGGAAACAATCCCTCTCCCCGCCTGGGCGGGGAGAGAATTCTCCCAAATGGAATTTCGCGCTTTGAACCCATGAACCTAGTAGAGTAGGCGGCGTCAGTCGTCAGTCGTCGGGCGCAGCGTGGCCGCATTCCCCTTTGGCGCGTTCCGT